>Ga0209986_10000490_pt1:0-32500 | contig 37704 bp, 25 predicted proteins | sample BlataG_FD_183168 | JGI IMG/M metagenome (GOLD analysis project Ga0209986, IMG submission 183168) | Deep subsurface microbial communities from Black Sea to uncover new lineages of life (NeLLi) - Black_00105 metaG (SPAdes) (version 2) | ecosystem: Environmental > Aquatic > Marine >... | reverse complement strand
AACTTTTTGCGTTAATCCAGGTAATTCTCCTAAACGACGAATAATACGAAATTTTGGACCTCTATATCGAGCCATATAAATATAGTTATTTAATTTAAATTATTTTAATAAAAAAAGTATATCTATACTACATGTATCTATACATATAGTATAGATACTATATAGTACGTATAACTTATAAAGCTAATTGTTTTACAACTTGATATCGAGCACGAGCTCGTTTAAATTGAAATGTTGCTTCCACACGTTGCTTTTCATCTACTGCTTGTTCGAGTTTTAGTTTTGCAGCTTCAAAAGCTGATTCAGCTTCATCTGATTTAATTTCAGTGGCAGAATCAGCTTCATTTACTAGAATTGTAATTTGATTATCTTTTACTAATGCAAAACCACCCATTAATGCAACTGGATTCCAGTCTGTTTTTGAACGAATTAACGTTACCCCAATATCTAATGCAGTAATTAAAGGTGCATGATTTGATAAAACGCCCATTTGTCCAGTATTAGTTGGAAGAATAATTTCTTCAGCCTGATCGTTCAAAAAAATACGATCTGGTGTCATAATACAAACTTGCAAAGTCATATGTTTAATTTCTTAATTCTAAGAGATAGAATCTCTATCTCGATTTTTATTGAAGTGTTGCTGCTTTTGCAATAGCTTCATCAATATTTCCAACTAAGTAGAATGATTGTTCTGGTAAATCATCTAATTCACCTGATAAGATTAAATTAAAACCTTGAATTGTTTCTGCTAAACTTACGTATTTACCTGGAGATCCAGTAAATACTTCAGCAACAAAGAAAGGTTGTGATAAGAATCGTTCAATTTTACGAGCACGAGCTACAACTAAACGATCTTCTTCTGACAATTCATCTAAACCTAAAATTGCAATAATATCTTGTAATTCTTTATAACGTTGTAATGTTTGTTTTACACTTTGAGCTGTTTTATAGTGATCTTCACCAACAATCCATGGTTGTAACATTGTTGATGTAGAATCAAGTGGATCTACAGCTGGATAAATACCTTTTGAAGCTAAACCACGTGATAATACTGTTGTAGCATCTAAGTGAGCAAATGTTGTTGCAGGTGCTGGATCTGTTAAATCATCAGCTGGAACATATACGGCTTGAATTGATGTAATACTACCATCTTTTGTTGAAGTAATACGTTCTTGTAATCCACCCATTTCTGTTGCTAGTGTTGGTTGATATCCAACCGCTGATGGCATACGACCTAATAGGGCTGAAACTTCTGAACCTGCTTGCACAAAACGGAAAATATTATCAATAAATAGTAGAACGTCTTGTTTATTTATATCACGGAAATATTCAGCCATTGTTAATGCTGTTAAACCAACACGCATACGTGCACCTGGTGGTTCATTCATTTGACCATAAATTAAAGCAACTTTGGAATCAGCGAAATTTTTTTCGTTAATAACACCTGATTCTTTCATTTCCATATATAAGTCATTTCCTTCACGTGTACGTTCACCTACACCACCAAAAACAGAAACACCGCCATGAGCTTTTGCAATATTATTAATTAATTCCATAATTAATACAGTTTTACCAACTCCAGCTCCACCAAACAATCCAATTTTCCCACCACGACGATAAGGTGCTAATAAATCAACAACTTTGATTCCAGTTTCAAAAATAGATAGTTTTGTATCTAAATCAACAAATGCTGGTGCTGAACGATGAATAGGTAATGAATCTTGATTTTCAACCGGCCCTAAATTATCAACTGGTTCACCTAATACATTAAAAATACGACCAAGTGTTGCTGTCCCAACAGGTACAGTTAATGCGTATCCTGTATCAACTACTTCCATACCACGCATTAATCCATCTGTTGCATTCATTGCAACAGCACGAACACAATGATCACCTAGTAATTGTTGAACTTCACATGTTACGGCAATTTCTTGCCCAGCTTCATTTTTACCTTTAATTGTTAATGCATTATAGATATTAGGCATTTTTCCTGGAGAAAAAGTTACATCTAAAACGGGACCAATAACTTGTGTAATATGACCGATATTTTTTGTTTGTGTAGAAGCACTCATAAATAAAATTTCTTTAAATTATATATATATTGAGATATCTTAAATCTCAAAAGCTTTTTTCTATTTGTTCGATCTTCACTTATTAAATGAGGAGTAATACTATACTACGCATAAAAATGAACTAAATAGATATAAATCTGTAGCAAAATTCTACAACTATGAAAAATTGTTTTGTGTTATATAAACAATATATCTATTGTATCATACACTATAATATATCTCAATACTCTAATTGAATACTATGTATTTATATTTTTCATATATTCCTATGATAGGAATATATGAAATAGAAAATTAAAATTAATTTAACCAAATTTTCCAGATGTTGATGCAATTAAAAACGCAGCATACGTTAAAACATAACCTACTGAAAAATGTGCTAAACCAACTAAGCGGGCTTGAACAATTGATAAAGCAACAGGCTTATCTTTCCATCGCACTAAATTTGCTAATGGTGTACGTTCGTGGGCCCATGCTAATGTTTCAATAAGCTCTTGCCAATATCCACGCCATGAAATTAAGAACATAAATCCCGTTGCATAAATTAAATGACCAAATAAAAACATCCATGCCCAAACAGATAAACTATTCATACCAAATGGATTATAACCGTTAATTAATTGTGATGAATTTAACCATAAATAATCACGTAACCAACCCATTAAATATGTTGATGATTCATTAAATTGATTTACATTTCCTTGCCAAATACCTAAATGTTTCCAATGGAAATAAAATGTAACCCAACCAATTGTATTTAACATCCAGAAAACAGCTAAATAGAAAGCATCCCAAGCTGAAATATCACATGTACCACCACGACCTGGTCCATCACAAGGGAAACTATATCCAAAATCTTTTTTGTCTGGCATTAATTTAGATCCACGTGCATCTAAAGCTCCTTTCACTAGAATTAATGTAGTTGTATGTAATCCTAATGCAATTGCATGATGTACAAGAAAATCACCAGGACCAATTGTTAAGAATAATGAATTTGTATCATTATTAATAGCTTGTAACCAACCTGGTAACCAAATACCTTGACTTGCAATGCTTGCATTACTTGCAGATGTTGATAATAAGAAATCAAATCCATATGCAGTTTTTCCTTGTGCTGCTTGAATCCATTGAGCAAAAACTGGTTCAATTAGAATTTGTTTTTCTGGTGTTCCAAATGCTTGCATAACATCGTTATGTACATATAAACCAAGTGTATGGAAACCTAAAAATAAACTAACCCAACTTAAATGTGAAATTACTGCTTCTTTATGTTCTAACATACGTGCTAGTACATTATTTTTATTAGCATCAGGATCATAATCACGCACAAAGAAAATTGCACCATGTGCAAAAGCACCACACATAATAAAGCCAGCAATATATTGATGATGAACATATAATGCAGCTTGTGTTGTAAAATCTTGTGCTAAAAACGCATACGGTGGTAATGAATAAATATGTTGAGCAACCATTGAACATACTGTTCCAACACTTGCTAATGCTAGACCTAATTGAAAATGTAATGAATTATTTACAGTATCAAAAAGACCAGTATGACCAGCACCTAATCCACCTGATGGTGCTACATGTGAATCTAAAATTTCACGCATACTATGACCAATACCAAAAATTGTACGATACATATGACCAGCAAGAATGAATAAAACTGCAATTGCTAAATGATGATGTGCCATATCAGTTAGCCATAGACTTTGTGTTTGTGGATGAAAACCACCAAGAAATGTTAAAATCGCAGTTCCTGATCCTTCAGATGTTGAAAAAATATGTGAAGTTGTATCTGGATTTTCCGCATAAACTGCCCAATTTCCAGTAAAAAATGGTGTTAAACCTGCTGGATGTGGTAAAACAGTTAAAAAGTTATCCCAACCTACATGTTGACCACGTGATGCTGGGATCGCAACATGCACTAAATGACCAGTCCATGCTAATGAACTTACACCAAATAAACCAGCTAAATGATGATTTAAACGTGACTCTGCGTTTTTGAACCATGATAAAGCTGGTTGAAATGCTGGTTGTAAATGTAACCAACCTGCAAATAAGAAAACAGCTGCTAAGATCATTAAAAATAATGAACTAGTATACAATTCTTGATTTGTACGAATTCCGATTGTATACCACCATTGATAGACACCAGATGTTGCAATGTTAACTGGTCCTGATGCACCACCACGTGTAAATGCCTCAACTGCTGGTTGACCAAAATGTGGATCCCAAATTGCATGTGCAATAGGACGAATATGAAGTGGATCTTGAACCCATTGTTCAAAGTTCCCTTGCCATGCAACATGGAATAAATTACCAGAGGTCCATAAGAAAATAATTGCTAGTTGACCAAAATGTGACGCAAAAATCTTTTGATATAAGCGTTCTTCCGTCATACCATCATGACTTTCAAAGTCATGAGCAGTTGCGATACCAAACCATAACCTACGAGTTGTTGGATCTTGTGCTAGAGCTTGGCTAAATTTCGGGAATTTTGTTGCCATTGTAAATTCTCCTTTCGTAAATACATTGTGTGCAAAGCACAAATACTGTCTTTGACATTTATTGCCTGCTTTTCAAAAATAAGTATAGATATTTTGAAGTTCCGAAACTTTTAAATAAATTTTTGTTTGAAAAGCATAAAGACAAAACTAAAATGTGTAAAGTTTTAAATAGAATTATCTATTTAAAACTTTACTTATTGATATAGAGATAAACCCATCAATTTATATTACCCAACAGCTAAAATACGTGCTAGGAAGAATGACCATGTTGTTGCAATACCGCCTAATAGATAATGCGCGACACCTACAGCACGACCTTGAGTAATACTTAATGCACGTGGTTGAATTGCTGGAGCTACTTTTAATTTATTATGCGCCCAAACAATCGATTCAATAAGTTCTTGCCAATACCCACGACCACTAAATAAGAACATTAAACTAAATGCCCAAACAAAATGTGCACCTAAAAAAATTAAACCATATGCAGATAAAGCTGATCCATATGATTGAATTACTTGTGATGACTGTGCCCAAAGAAAATCACGTAACCAGCCATTAATCGTATTTGCACTCTGTGCAAAATTACCACCAGTAATGTGTGAAACACCATTAGCACCAACTGTACCCCAAACATCAGATTGCATTTTCCAACTAAAGTGAAAAATTACAATTGAAATCGAATTATACATCCAGAATAACCCTAAGAAAACATGATCCCATGCTGAAACTTGACATGTACCACCACGACCTGGTCCATCACAAGGAAATCTAAACCCAAGATTTGCTTTGTCTGGAATTAAACGTGAACTACGTGCATATAAAACACCTTTTAATAGAATTAATACAGTTACATGAATTGTAAATGCATGAATATGATGAACTAAAAAATCTGATGTTCCTAATGCAATTGGCATCATTGCTACTTTACCACCAACAGCAACAATATCACCACCCCAACTTGGACTTGTACTTACTAGTGCATTTGGTGCAGTAAACCCTGGTGCTGCAAAATGTGTATTTTGTACCCATTGTGCAAATACTGGTTGTAATTGAATTGCTGTATCAGAGAACATATCTTGTGGTCGACCTAAAGCACTCATTGTATCATTATGAATATATAGACCAAAACTATGGAATCCTAAAAAGATACACACCCAATTTAAATGGGAAATGATAGCATCACGATGACGTAATACACGATCTAATAAATTGTTATAATTATTTGTTGGATCATAATCACGCACCATAAAAATTGCAGCATGAGCACCAGCGCCAACAATACAAAATCCACCAATCCATGTATGATGTGTAAATAATGATAATTGTGTACCATAATCTGTTGCTAAATAAGGATATGGTGGCATTGAGTACATATGATGTGCAACAATAATTGATAATGAACCAAATAATGCTAAATTAATTGCTAATTGTGCATGCCATGATGTTGTTAAAATTTCATATAAGCCTTTATGACCTTCACCTGTAAACGGACCTTTATGAGCTTCTAAAATTTCTTTAATACTGTGACCAATACCCCAATTTGTACGATACATATGACCCGCAACTAGAAATAAGACAGCAATTGCTACATGATGATGTGCTGTGTCAGTCAACCATAAACCACCTGTAACTGGATTTAATCCGCCTTTAAAAGTTAAAAAATCACTATACTGATTCCAATCTAAAGTAAAAAATGGCGCTAATCCTTTTGAAAAACTTGGATATAATTGTGCCATTAAATCTGAATTGAATAAAAATTCATGCGGTAATGGGATTTCTTTTGGATCAACACCAGCATCTAATAATTTATTAATTGGTAATGAAACATGGATTTGATGACCAGCCCAAGCTAGACTACCAAGACCTAGTAAACCAGCTAAATGATGATTTAGCATTGACTCGACATTCTGAAACCACTCTAGTTTTGGTGCAGCTTTATGATAATGGAACCAACCAGCAAAGAACATTGCAGCAGCCATAACTAAGCCACCAATTGCTGTTGTATATAATTGTAATTCGCTAGTAATACTTGAAGTATGCCATAATTGGAAGAAGCCAGAAGTAATTTGAATACCTTGAAACCCACCACCGACGTCGGCATTTAGAATTTCTTGACCAACAATAGGCCAAACAACTTGTGCACTTGGTTTAATATGAGTTGGATCAGTTAACCAAGCCTCATAGTTTGAAAAACGAGCACCATGGAAATACATTCCACTTAACCAAATGAAAATAATACCTAATTGCCCAAAATGTGCACTAAACACTTTTCTTGAGATTTCTTCAAGATCATTTGTTTGTGTATCAAAGTCATGTGCATCTGCATGTAAATTCCAAATCCATGTTGTTGTATTTGGACCTTTTGATAAGGTTCTTGAAAAATGACCTGGTTTTGCCCACTTTTCAAAACTTGTTGCAACTGGATTTCGATCAACGATAATTTTTACTTTTTTCGCTTCACGTTCTGGAGGACTAATTGTCATGGCGAAAAATTCTCCTTTTATAAATTACGTCTCTATAAAATAATAGAAATAAATAGATTTGTTTCTACATCTAGTACTACTCTATGATAGTAGTATAGTATGTCTATGTAAACATTCTATTGAAATAAGATTATGAATATAAATAAAAAACTAGAGTATAGAGTATGATAATTGTTTGTAAAAACAATTTAATTAAATGAATATTTCATATAGTATTATACTATAAAAAATCAGTGCATAATGGGTTAACAGTATTTTGATGTATACATCATAATCTAAAAAAACTGAAAAGTATTGAAAATACTAGTAAAAATTAAAAAACCCAAGCATAATAATAATTAAATTACACATTTATATCATAAAAAAAATACACATAAAATGATTTGCATGTACTAACTGCAAAGTAGTTATTTATTGTTTGCATACACTGTATTTTTTTTTTAAATAAAAACACTGTTGGAGGATTCCTGTGTTATTATTAGCTAAGTTACCGGAAGCATATGCTCCATTTGATCCAATTGTAGATGTATTACCGGTAATTCCGGTTTTTTTTATTCTACTAGCTTTTGTATGGCAAGCGGCAGTTAGTTTCCGCTAGTCTTAAACTATTATCAAAAGTGTAAAATTTATAATTTTCAATAACGTATGAATTTTGAAATTCTTTTCCAATTAACCGCTTTAGTTTTTATTGTAGCGGCAGGGCCATTAGTAATTGTACTATTATCATTCCGCGGTGGAAACCTGTAAGTAAGAATAATTAAAAAATTATGCCAATCGCTGATTCTCAAGTATTTATTGCATTATTTTTAGCTTTAGCAACGGGAATATTTGCTGTTCGCCTTGGAGTAGCACTATATAAATAGTGATTCAACTAAAAATAAACATAAACTATACTATCTGTATAGTATCCAGAATATATAGTAATTCTAACTAACTAATTATAACTAATTAGTTAGTTAAATAAATTTTTGACATACATATATATATATAGTACAATTCTCATATATATGGGGTGTCGCCAAGTGGTAAGGCAGCTGGTTTTGGTCCAGCCATTCGGAGGTTCGAATCCTTCCACCCCAGATTAAACTGATAAAAAAAATGTTATTATTAAAAATAAAATTATAAAAAACCAAGTTAAAAAATATAATGCCTTTTTTGCTTGTTTGTAATTATTAAATAAACCTGTTTCATTAAATTTACGTAATACAATATTTTCAGTTGGTGTTTGTGGGATAATTAAAAAAATTAAAACTATCCCAGTAATACATTGAATTGAGTGCAACATAATAACTAAATTTGAACCAATAGCTTGTAAATAAATAGCATATATGATAAAATTATATAAAGTATTTCAGCCGGGATAGCTCAGTTGGTAGAGCAGAGGACTGAAAATCCTCGTGTCACCAGTTCAAGCCTGGTTCCTGGCAAAACAATAATATAATGGTATGGAAGACTATTTTTTAAACTATATATATAGTATATATCAAAATAAAAAAGTTCCTTCAAGTTCCCTTGGAATTTCGGGAGGATATGATTCAATACTATTACTACTAGTAATAGTCCACATTTTTACTATATCCAAACAAAAGTTTTTGATAATTCATTGTAATCATATTTGGCAAAAAGATAATATCTATATGGAAATAGAAATTCAGAAATTTACATATTTAGTTAATAGTGAAATCTGTATTGCAATACCAATAAACCCTTTAAAAAATGAAGCTCAAAGTCGAAATTGGCGATTAAACATTTGCAAAAGAATAACAAACTATATAAATAGTACTAATGTACAATTAGGGCATACATTAAGTGATCAACTTGAAACTTTACTTTGGCATTTAACACGCGGAACAAGTTTAGGTGGTTTAATGAGTTTAAAAAATAAACACTGTGAAGTTTACAACTCGTATTTTTGCAATAAAACTAGAGAACAAATTTCTAATAAGGTTAGAAAACAACAAATTTATGGGAAATATATCTCTCATTCATGGAATACTATATTTCAGATTTCTCAAAAAAATAAAAATTATTTTTTTATTTATTTTACTAAAAAAACAATAAATATTGATCGCATATTAATTGAAAATTCGAGATCATTCATTAAAAATATACTTAATAAACAAAAATTACCCTATTTTCATGATAAAACGAATTTTTGGGTAAAATTTATGCGAAATAGAATTCGAATCCTTGTCATACCATTACTTCGTTTTTACGTATCAAAAAAGGTGGATAATAATATTATTAAATTTCGTAATTTAATCGAACAAGATGAGATTTTTTTAAGTCAATTAACAGTAAATATTATAAATGAATTAATATATATACATACGAATTCAATAGTATTTAAAAATAATTTTTTAAAATTACCACGCTCATTACAATTTCGTTGTCTATACTTTATACTAAAAAAATATAGTACTAAACAAATTGATTTTGTATTAATAAAACAAATAGTAAAAAGACTTTAATTTTTTGGGTCACCCGGGACTCGAACCCGGAACTAGTCGGTTAAAAGCCGAATACTCTACCATTGAGTTAGCAACCCTTGTCAAGTCTATTGTAGCCATAAATTGTAATTTTTACAACTAAATCATTTCAATGGAAATATTTTGTTTCCATTGAAATATTGTTAAACAACAAATGAATTTAAAATTCCTACTGCAAATACCAGAAGGAACCAAATACCAATTCCTGAAAACAGTGTTCCTTTATTTTCACTCCAACCTTCTGGAGTCGCAAATACAACTGGTACACCAATTACTAAAAGGAATGATACAACAACTAACGCAAATAAAGCTAATTGAAAAATAAGAAGCATAGCTTTGGTTTCCTTATTACTGTGAAATTTTTTAAAAGTTTACTACTGTTAGTATACCTGATATACAACATAATTACGTTACCTTTTCAAATACTTTTTGATAAAATTACTTTTATCTAAAAAGATACAAGTCTTTTAGATATTGACACTAAAATACATTTTAGTATAGTATATAGTATGTGCGGATATTGCATAATGGTAGTGCCCTTGCCTTCCAAGCAAGAGGTGCGGGTTCGATTCCCGCTATCCGCTCAGTTCTGGCGGGTGTAGCCAAGTGGTAAGGCAGTGGATTGTGACTCCACCATTCGCGGGTTCAAACCCCGTCATTCGCCTAAAATAATTAAATAATTTATTTAAAACTTATTAAAAAACTTGAAGCCTCTTTAAGATATAGTTATACTAAAATAAGAAAGAAAATAAAAAATTTTTTATATTTCAATTGAGTATTTTTTTCTTTTACAGGATATATCTATTGTCGAAATGAAAAAAATATTCATAAGGATATTTAAATTTTATTACCTTAAATACTATATAAGGAGTGTTACGCATGTCTGGTGCTACAGGAGAACGCCCTTTTTCTGATATTTTAACCAGTATTCGTTACTGGGTTATTCACAGCATTACAATTCCATCATTATTTATTGCTGGTTGGTTGTTTGTGAGTACTGGTCTGGCTTATGATGTATTTGGAAGTCCAAGACCAAATGAATATTTTACTGAAGATCGACAAGAAGCTCCGCTTATTACCGATCGTTTCAATGCATTGGAACAAGTAAAGACATTATCTGAAGTAAATTAAGCGAGATTCATACATGACTGCAAGAAAATCGTATACTTATCCAATTTTTACTGTTCGTTGGCTTTCTGTACATGCATTAGCTGTACCTACAGTTTTTTTCCTAGGTGCAATTACTGCAATGCAATTTATTCAACGTTAAAAGCAAAGTGAGAGTAATATGGCGAAACCTAATCCCAACAAACAATCTGTAGAATTAAATCGTACCAGTTTATACTGGGGTCTTTTATTAATTTTTGTATTAGCGGTTTTATTCTCTAGTTATATTTTTAATTAAAAATTAGCTTATTACATAAATTTCGCTACAAATACTTTTTAATACTGAAAAAGTATTAAAAAGTACAATATATGATATATCAAGGAGATATATATATGTCTAATACTGGAACAACTGGTCGTATTCCATTATGGCTTGTTGGTACCGTTGTTGGAACAGCGGCAATTACAATTGTAGGTATTTTCTTTTATGGTTCATATGTGGGTTTAGGCTCATCATTATAAATCAGAAAATTTTTACATTTGTTATACAATCGACTATGTTTAATATTATTATGCTCGTATTACGATACGAGCATAATATATAATTTTTAATTACTATCTGTTTTTATCATTTGAATAGAACGAGAAATAGGACGTCTTGAATGTATACCCCAAGATGAATTCAGTATTGTAGTATTTGGTTTATCTACATTTAATTTTTTTATATCTTTTAAGAAATTTTCAATATCGGGACTATATAAAACTTTATTTTTTAATAATTTAACGACTAATAAATCTAAAACTTGACGGTTTATATTTAATAATTCTAATGATTTATTAAAACTTTGTAATACAAATGAATTCATTTGATAACTTTTTGAAATTTGCATTGGACTATTCCAATTGATTCCACTCGAAAAAGGATTAAGTAACTCGTTTGTATGATAAAATTCATCTGGTGGAACCCATTCTAAATTTCGATCAATTTGTTGTGGATCTGGTAAATATAAACGATACCAATCTGAGAATATACGTGTTGCATATTCAAATTCACTTGCAATTTGTGCTTGCCAAATTGATGTTTCAAAAAAAGTTTGTGCTTGTTGACGAATTTCAGTTTCGGAAATATCAGATATATTCACAAATTGTTGACTTTCTTCATGTAAATTTGTCTCGACTTTTGATGCTAAATCATTAAAAAATGCTGATTTATCAAACTCGGAATAATATTCTTTTTCATTAAAATTTACTAAATTTTGTGAATTTTTTTGAATTACTAAATTTGAATCTGTTAAATACCATTTATTAACAACTAAATCAATTAATTTTTGTGCAAAATCGAGATCTTCAATTCCTAAATCAGATAAATTTAAGTCTTTTGAATTGTTTTGTAAAAAAAGAATCTCAGCGGCTTTTCCGGCATAGCAGGCAATAATACGTTCTTCTAAATCAATTCTTTGTGCAAATTTAAAAAAATGTTGTTGTAAATTTTTCTGGATTTGTAATGCACGGATATTTGATTTGCGTGGCCATAAATGAGTAACAAGAACATTTGGGTGATTATTTAAAATAAAACTAATTAAGAGTTTCCCAACTTGATAATATGCAATTTGCAATGTAAAAATAGTACAATTTTTATGAGTTGTTGATTGTTCAAATCCAATTGTAGTTGTACGATCAATTCCAAATTCAATTGTTTCTACTGTATGATTTGTATTGTGAAGAATTGCCGATAACGTTGACTGATTCATAATACTTGCTAAATCGGCTGAACTATATCCAATAGTTCGATCGACAAAATAATCCCATGAAATCGTTGTATCGATACCTAAATTTTTACTATATAATTCAAGTATCTCTTTACGTTTTTCTGGACCCGGTAAACCAAGTTTAACAATTTTGTCAAATCTTCCCGGACGTAATACAGCTGGATCTAAAATTTCTGGACGGTTTGTTGCACCAATAATAATGATTCCATTACGACCTTGAATTCCATCTAATTCAACTAAAAATTGCATAAGAATTCTTAATTTTTCCTTATGCATTTCTTGTTGGCCAATATTTGATTTTATATTTTCAGTTTTATACTCTAAATCTACATTTGGTGACAACGATTCTATAACTTCATCAGCACCCATCGGATTCTGCAATACAAGTTCACGTTTTTCTGCTAATGTATCAATTTCATCAATGAAAACAATACACGGAGCTAATTGACGAGCTTCTTGAAATAATAATTGTAATTTTAATGCTCCTGATTCACCGGGTTCAAGTAATGAACTACCAGATAATGCAATTACTGGAACTTTAGCTTCACCAGCAATTGCTTGAACTAATAATGTTTTACCAGTTCCAGGTGGTCCAGTTAATAAAATCCCATGTGGAATAATTTTACTTAATGAAAAGGTACGACCTGAATTTCGTAAAAACCAAATAATTTCAATAATTTCAGGTAATAGATGTTTCATACCACCTATTTGACTAAACGTTCGATCTGTTCGAGTAATAATCCGAAAACCTTTTTCTTTTTGACCCATTAAAATTTCAATTTCTTGCTTTAACTCTTCATCAACAAATCCTAATAAAGCTACTAAATCTAATAAATAAACCAGTAATTCACGCCCATAATTATCTGCTAGTGCTTTTAATGTTCGAAAAATTAGAAATGCAAATCCAACTTGTGTTGTAACAAGCCATGAATGTATAGTTAATGGTTCCCATAATGATGTAAAGAATACTGATTTTTTCTGTAATGAAAAAATGGATGGACGACTTTTATAGAGTCCAGCATTAAAATAATTTAAACTATATTCATTATTTAGATATTGAGAATGTTGTTGAATAAATTTAAAAAATAATGTTTTATTATGAATTTTAGGTGTAAACGCAAAATTTATATGTTTTTCAGAAAGTTTTATTTTTGTATATATACGTGATTGTAATATTGGTAATGAAAGTGTTGGATTTGTTGAATCAAAATTTAATAATTGTTTTGATAGGGTATCAATTGAAAAAAAAGGAAATTGAAGTATTGAAGTATATTCAAAAAAACTTGGTTTTGTATTAATAAAATTTCCAGTTTGAATAATTCCTAAATTATTTAACCAATACTCAATATCAAAATTTGTATAATTTTGTGTGTATAGAGTAGAACTCTTTGATGGAAAAAATGTTTGTAAATTTGTACTTGTTTCATTTTTAAATTGAATATTGGATATTAACCAATTACGAAACTTTTCTTGCTGGTTTAAATCAGAAAATTTCCAATCTAGACCATTTTTTATATCAAATAAAGTAGCTGGACCAGTATAATTGATTTCAAAAGGTGAGTTTTGATCAAAAACCATATTTTCGATTTGAATAGAAATTTGTTTATCTAGGTTTTTTGTCGAGTACGTATCATTTGATACTAAAAAACTAAATGGAATTGGAATTTGAATACTATTCGTAATTAAACTAGAAGTATTTATGCTTCTTAAAAGATCTATATCGGGATATATATAGCCAGACATAGTACGTGTTGTAATAAAATTAGAAAAAAGATTTGATGTATATATTTTTTGAATTTCTGATAAATCCATTACTTTTGAAGATTTTACACTAAAAAAGTGTTGCATACTATTTAAATTGATATTTGGTATCAAATCTTTTCTGAAAAATAAATTTTGTAATTCAGTTATTAAAATTTGTTTATCAGTTTTATACTTTTTATACTCGGATATACTACTTTTAGGAGAGCTTAAATAAGAAATAGTGTTATTTTTAAGACCAGAAATATGTTTTTGATCAACATTTTTAGTTATATGAATAGTATTTTTCCTACTATCTGTAGGAATAGAACTGAAATAATGTATAGGTTCAGGTTTTAAATCGAAATTTAGATTAATTTTTTGAGTTGAATTTGAATAAAAACTTTTTAATTTAAATGGGATTGAATCAAGTACTTTTCTATTCGACAAAACAATTGGATTATAAAACAGTGGATAGTTACTATCTATATCAGTAAATATGTAACTTTTATAATTTTGTGTCGATGTTAGTAACCTATGATTTGTACTTTTATTTTTAATTAAAAAAATACCAGGATCCCAAAATAAAACTGTTTGACTATTGGGTAAACTATTTAACATAGTAAATGTTTGCCAATCAAATTTTTCAGTTGAAAAATTTATACCAGGTAAATTTTTAATAAAGAAAAATTTTTTTTGTTCGCCCAATAAATATTGCATTAAGAATTGATTAAATCCTAAAATAAAGGGTAATACACTAAGCAATATAAAAAAATTTAAATCATTTTTTTGTAATTGCTCCCGCATAGTAACACGATGAGATTCAATTTGTTCAATCGTTGGTTCCCAAATATATTTATTTATATATGAAATGAATGTCATATTTGTATTTTGATTTGATAATTTTATTGTCATAAATCTATATTTCAATCTAGTAGTACTGAATTATTTTATTAGGTATATATACTATGTATTATACATGATCTTATCTAGATTTTAAATAATGTGGTTGTAATTTTAGTTGGAATATTTTATTCCAACTAAAATAATTAAATTTTTTCAAATGTTGAATCTACTACAAATGAATTCGTATTTGAATTAATCCAATTAATTTGTGTTGCTTCGTTTGAAGCTAAATCAATAGCCTTTTCAATTGTTGAAATTGAATCGTTATTTGATGTTTGAATATTAAATATTTTTAATAAATCAATAAATTCTAAAACTAAACGTTTATATTTTTCATCCGTTGGTGATTGAATAAAACGTCGAAATTGTTCTTCTTTAATTTTCGTTAAAGGACCACGTTGGGTATACGGTATACTACCAGGAATTCGCAATGGTGCTTCTTTATATAATGTAATTGTTTCAGATAATGCTTGTTTTAAAAATGCACGTGGAACAATTAAATCTAATAGCCCATGATGTAACAAATATTCAGATGTTTGGAAATCATCTGGTAATTGCTCTTGAAGAGTTTGTTCAATTACACGACGACCAGCAAACCCAATTAATGCTTTTGGTTCAGCAAATATTAAATCACCTAGCATAGCAAAACTTGCTGTTACGCCTCCTGTTGTTGGAGATGTCAATACAGCAATGTATAGTAATTTCGCACAATTTTGATGAACATGTAATGCAGCCGAAATTTTTGCCATTTGCATTAAACTTAAAATACCTTCTTGCATTCGTGCGCCACCTGAAGCACAAACTAAAATAAGTGGTAAACCCTCTTGTGTTGCATATTCGATTAAACGTGTTATTTTTTCACCAACAACTGACCCCATACTGCCACCCATAAAATTAAAATCCATAACACCTAATGCAACTGGAATACCATCTAACAAACCTGTCCCAGTTTGAATACCATCTTGTAATCCAGTTCGTTCTTGTGCTTCACGCAAACGTTCAGTATATAATTTTTGATCTTTAAAATCTAATGGATCCCCAGGTGATAAAGTTTCATTAATTGGATGCCATGTTTCGGAATCAATCAAATGTTCAATACGTTCAGAACTTGTCATTTGTAGATGAAATCCACATCCAAAACAAACTCGTTGATTTTCTTTTAAATGTTTTATATATAAAATTACACCACAATGATCACAACGTGTCCAAAGCCCTTGTGTTGTATCAGAATCTGGTTTTTTATACTTCGGTGCATTTAATAATTTTAATTTACGTTGCTCTTCAATCCATGATAAGATCGACATGTTTAAATCCTTTCTTTAATTTTATTACTCTACAATATATATAGATTTATATCTATATCCCTAGATATAAATCTATATCTAAATATTTAGTTAATTGATTCTTTTTCAATATAAATAAATAGTGATGCCATAGCAACAGCCGGAAATACAAGTCCGACTAATGGAACTAAAATACTTGGTAAAAGTTGTGCAGTCATATGTTCTTATATAATTCAATCCTATTTATACTATATATATATTATATATATATATAGTATAAATAAAAATATTTATTAACATATAAATTATAGGCCCTACCGGATTCGAACCGATGACCCGCTGCTTGTAAGGCAGCTGCTCTACCAACTGAGCTAAAGGCCTACTTTAATATGTTATATTATATACTAATATAAAAATATATGCAACTAAAAATCGTTATGTAAAGTGAATTAAATTCATTGGAATTAAACCAGTTCCAGCTGGAATTAATTGCCCAACAATTACATTTTCATGTAATCCTTGTAAGAAATCTGATTTTTTATTTAATGCACTTTTAATTAAAACTCGACTAACTTCTTGAAAACTTGCTGCTAAAAGAAAACTATCTGATTGTAATACACTTTTACTAATGCCAAGAACAATAGGTTCATATGTTGCTTCACGCAAACCTAATTTTACAATTTTTGTATTAAATCGTTTAATCCAATTGTGTTGCACTAATTCACCTGGTAATAAACCTGTTTCACCTGATTCTAAAATACGAACACGACTAGTCATTTGTCTAACAATAATTTCAATATGTTTTTCTGAAATACGAACCCCTTGATTTGAATAAGCACTTTTAATACTTTCAACTAAAAATTCTTGTGCTTCTAAAAAACTTTTTTCAACAGCAATAGACCAATGTTCATCATTTAAAAGTTCTAATTCATGAACAAATGCACTACGAAGACGTAAATGAACTGTATCAGATAAAATTTCACCACTTTGACTTTCGCGTGCTTCAAATAATTGTTCAATTTTTGGAATACCTTGAACAATATCTTCGGTTTGTAATCGACGTGATTTAAGTGTAATAATAAGCTGATTTATATCAACAAAATCATTATGTTGAACATGAATAATTCCACGTGCAGAAGCTAAAATAGGTTTTCCTAAACGTAAAACAATATAATTTTTTGATTTTTTTATAATTTGACCATTATACATAGACCCATAACCTGGATCTAAGATATCTCCCCATCGTATTAAATTTCCAAGAGTTTGTTTTATACAATTACTATTGTTACTGGATAATTTAATTATATTTGACGGTTGTAAAAGTGAGATCAAAATAGAATTTTGTTTTGAAATTTTATATAAAAACTCACCAGAATTAATTGACTGAATATTTCCATTACAAAATTCATGAACTGGTGAAACCATATTACATAAATATGTTTTAAATATCATAGACTGTGAATATTCAAGTGAACTTATATAATAATGTATAGTACACAAACTTCGATGAAATGTTCTTGATACAAACTGAAACGCATATTTTGTCCATGGATACATACTAAGGTTTTGAGTCGAATTTTTAATTTTTATACAAAAAGAACTTGACTCAGTATAGTATCCCGATATTTTTTTATCTAAAAACGTGCATTTTAACTTTGGATAGATAAAAAATTTTAATTTTGTTGCTTTTTGTTTAATTATCAAAGAATTATCTTTTGAAAAAGATACTACGTGTAATTTTTTTTGAAATTCATATTTTGTAATTGAATGATGTGATGAAGCTTTTTCAATAAAAATAAGATTTTTTGCTATTTCATTTTGAGTTTGAGTAGATCTTTTACCTAAACCTAAATAAATCAAACAGTTTTTTTTCATTTGATACCAAATACATATTTTTGTATATGTAGAATTTTGTACACCATTCGATGTTGGTTCATTTTTTACGAATTCAATTTGAAATTTTTTAGTGGTAATAAAATCAGATATAGAATACCATTGTGTGTTACATGTTTTTGGTTTTTTTTGTACAGATATAGATTTTGTAATTCGAGTAAAATATTTTGGTATACTAAAATTAGTAACTTGTTTATCATTTTGAATAATTTCATTTAAATTAATTGTCGAATTAAAAGTAGGATCTACAATAGGCCAAACAGAAGAAATTCTAGTTGAAACGTTGCCAGTATCGCGTCTTGAAGATGTATATTTTAAATTATTATTTTTCGACGTATATTGAAACAATTTATTTCGAATAAATTTTGTATTACTAAACAAAATTTGCTCGGCTTGTGTATCTTTTTTCAAAGATCGTTTATTTTCAAATTTAAATTGTGTTCCTTGTGGAAGATAAAATATCTTCCTACTAATTTTAGTATGTGTACAATTTTTATATAAAAATGAATTAATAAAAGTGGGTTTAAAGGAATTTGTATTTGATTTTTGATCGTACCAAAGAATTAAATTCTTTGATGATGATTTATATGGCTGTACAAAAACACCCAAATTTTCGTTTTTTGGAAGATAGTATGTAGTATTTTTTTTTGTAAAATTTGCTTTTATTGATATAAACAAGCCTTTTTGTCCAAAAAGAATTTTTTTATTATCAATATATACTAATTGAGTATATGGTGAAAAAAAAGAATATTTGGATAGTACTGTTTTTTTTGAAATTAAATCACCAGAATTTACGAATGGGTTTTTAATATGAACTTCTTGTTTTTCTGAGGTTGATAGTACCCAAAAACTTCCAATTTTTGACATACGTCGAACTTCAGAAAATCTTGGTAAACTTACTGAGTTTAAAGAAACTATTGAGTCGATTATTTGCGGTGTATCAACTACAATACGTTTTTCTTTTTCAATAATTAAATTCATTGATTCATAAAAAATTTGTCCAGTCAGAGGAGAATAGACTGGATGACTCGATTCTGGTAACTGTTGTTTTGTTATATGAATATATGACGCTTGGGCTAGTAACTGTTTGGATTGAATATATTCACCATTTTTTACAAATAAAATACTACCTGGTGGAAGTTGGTTTTCGGTAATTGTAAAACAACGACTTTGATTTTCTACATGTATAACTTGTAAAATACGGGTATTTTGACCACTTGGTGTATATTTCAACATATATACAATTTTTCCATTTGGAGTTCGAACAAAATGACCAGGTAGTGAAGTAAAAAAACTAATTTTTCCAGAAATTGGACTACATATTGGTTTTAAAGCTTGATCAGAAAAAACCCCAACACCGCCAGTATGAAACGTTCGCATTGTTAATTGAGTTCCTGGTTCACCAATAGATTGAGCTGCAATTACCCCAACTGCTTCGCCAATTTGAACGAGACTACCTGATGAAAGATTTGATCCATAACATAGTTGACAAATTGATGTTGTTGCAGCACACGTTAATGGCGATCGAATTAAAACTGTTTTGTGTATATTTGCAATTAATGTTGCAGCTTTTTCTGATACTATTTCATTTTTCAAGTAGGAAATAGTAGTATTAATATGAATTGTTTTTGCTAAAACACGTCCAATTAAAAGACTTTCTAAATTTGCTCCTTCAAGTTTTTTATATTTTTTTGTTTTACAATCATGAATTGAAATAACTGCATGTTGAGCTGAATCAACAAGTCGTCGGGTTAAATATCCTGATGTTGCTGTTCGAAGAGCAGTATCAACCAATCCTTTTCGTGCGCCATAACATGAAATTAAATATTCAGTAATAGTTAATCCTTCACGAAAATTACTTTGAATTGGAAATTCTAAAATAGCTCCTTGAGGATCAGCCATTAATCCACGCATTGCAATTAATTGACGAACTTGTGAAACATTTCCACGCGCTCCAGAAAACGCCATCATATAAACAGGATTAACAGGATTTTTAACTTTAAAATTTTGAATTGCTGTTTGACGTAATGTATCACTTGTTTGATTCCAAATCTCAATTAAATATTGTGTTTTTTCAACATTTGTTAATAATCCACATTCAATGTATTGATCAATTTGACGATTTTCTATTTGTGTTTTAGTAATTAAAACTGGTTTTTCATCAGGAATATCTAAATCTTCAATTCCAAGTGAAATACCAGCTTTTGTTGCATAATAAAATCCCGAGTGTTTTAAACGTTCTAAGAATTTTATTGTTTCTCGTTCACCATATTGTAATAAAAACCACGAAACTAAATTTTTAATTTGATTTTTATCAAAACATGTATTAAAAAATACTGGAAATTGTGTTTTAATTTTTAAATTTTTATTCATATATTCTATAGCATATATTTATATATAGTCATTTATATGAATTAATTGATTCATTAATACACGTCCAGGCGTTGTTCTATAAAATTGAGTATGTAGTTTCATATTAGTACCTTGTTTTGATATACTATACATATCAGCTACATATTGATACTGTGTACCAATTGTATCAATACGAATTTCTAATGGTTTATTTATATCTTTTGCTACTTTTATATTGAATAACGTTTGAACGGATATAGAATTTTTACATTTTAACCAAACCGGTGTATGCAAATGAATCTTATTATTCGTATAGTCAGAGACTAGGTTTGATATATTAAAATAATATTTTGTTGCGATATTTTTTTTATAAACTTTTCTAAAATTTTTATTTTTTACTAGTGTTAAATAATAACAACCTAAAACCATATCTTGCGTAGGTAATAATAATGGTTGACCAGATGCCGGTGATAAGAGATGATTACATGATAATAAAAGATTTAACGCTTCGGCACGTGCTGCATGAGAAAGTGGAATATGAACCGCCATTTGGTCCCCATCAAAATCTGCATTAAAAGCGGGACATACAAGTGGATGCAATAAAATAGCTTTTCCATCAACAAGTTTTGGTATAAATGCTTGAATACCTAATCGATGTAGTGTTGGTGCTCTATTTAATAATATAGGATGACTTTGTAAAATTTCACGTAATAATGTCCAAATAATTGGCTTTCGTTCAATAATAATAGCCTTTGCACCTATTGTTGTAAATGCCATACCTTTATTTCGTAAACGTTGAATTAAAAATGGTTGGAATAATTCAATTGCCATTTGTTTTGGTAAACCACATTCATGTATTTTTAGTTGTGGTCCAACTACAATAACTGATCGACCTGAATAATCTACGCGTTTCCCTAATAAATGTTGTCGAAAACGACCACGTTTTCCTTTTAATGCATCAAGAAGTGATTTTGTTACTTTATTTGATTCAACTTTTCCTGTTTTTAATAATGCATCAATCGATTCTTGAACTTGACGTAAGTTATAACACCATGAAGCCCAACTCCCACTTAATGCAGTATCAAAAATATTAAATTTTGTTTGATTTAGTAAACGACGATTTCGAGTTAAGACTTTTCTATATAGACTATTTAAATCTGAAATGACAAGCTCGCCACGTATTGATGTTATTGGTCGTAATCCCGGTGGTAACACTGGTAAATAACTTAAAATCATCCAAGCTGGTTGAGTTTTTGATATATAAAAATCGCGAAAATATGTAATTCGACGCAATAATTTCTTTTCAAGTTCTTTAAAACGTGTTATTTCTAATTGAATTTTTACTTTTTCAAATCGTGATACCCAAGTTTTTTCATTACGATCTTTTAAAAAATTAATTGATTGTTTTACTTCTAAAATATCAAGTGCAAGTTGTTGTTGTAAACCAATTAAATCATAGTGTGATAAAACTTTTTGAAATACTATTCCACCAGTTTGAATTGGATAATAATTTAGATGGGTTGGGATTGTTTGTTGGCTAAGATTTTGAGTTTTATTATTAAAATAGTAATATGGATTTACTATATCTACTGTATTTGGTTGTTGCCAAATAAAGAATAAAAAGTTTTGTAGATCTTCAACTTGTCGCCATGTGCTATCATAGCATATTCCATATAGTTGAATATCAACTAATTGACTATATTTTTGTTTCATTAATGATACTTTTATTTCTAAATCATCAACTTTCTTTTTAAATAGACGTGGACACCTTAATTGGTTTGAACTAATTAAAAAACTTTTTACTCGATTTTCAATTTCTTTTTTTGAACTAAAATAGTTCAACGTGTTTGGAACTGAAATAAATTCAGTTCCATATAGTACACTTTGTAATTTTTTATTTGGCCAATTTAAACATAAACCTAATGGTGATGGCTTTTGAATAGAATATAATGTATGAGCCATAGGTTGTTTTAAATGAATATATCCCATTCTATAACGTCGAACAAGAGATTTTGTTCGTTCAACACCACAACGTGGACAAATACCGGCAATGCTTTTATATGTTTTTTTTCCACATGCACACGTATAATCTATAATTGGCCCGAATATTTTCTGACAAAATAAACCATTAGGTTCTGGTTTTAATGTTTTATAGTTAACTGTTTCCCAACTTGTAACTTCTCCAACAATATCACCAGTTGGAAGAAAACGTTCGGCCCACGATTTAATTTCTTTTGGTGATGCTAAACCAATTTGTAATTGCTGAAATTTTCTACCACTTTTTTGATACATATTTTTATATTTTATTACTAAATACCTCAATATCTTGAAATTGAAATGATTTTAATAAACCACTTCGAGAATCAAGACCAAATAATTTTAAATCAAAACATAATGATTGAAGTTCGCGAATTAAAACACGAAAGCTTTCAGGTGTACCAAATTCAATAGATTGATTTGTATGAATTTGAAAAGCTGTTTCAACTCGACCTTTAACATCATCTGATTTTACTGTTAAAAATTCCTGTAAAATTGTGGCAGCACCATATGCTTGTAATGCCCAAACCTCCATTTCTCCTAAACGTTGTCCACCATTTCGTGATCGACCACGGACTGGTTGTTGAGTAATCGCTGAATATGGTCCGGTTGAACGAGCATGTAATTTATCGTCAACTAAATGAACTAATTTTAACATATATGTACATCCAACTGTTACTGGTTGATCAAAGAGTGAACCAGTTCGACCATCAAATACTTTATATTTACCTGGGTGATGTGGTTCAAATAACCATGGGTTTCGGGTTTTAATTGACGCTTCAAATAATTTTGAATATACGAAACTACGAGAAGCTTCTGAACCATATTGTTCATCAAATAAATGTATTAAATAAGATTCATTTAAATATTCACCAGCTAATCCTAATAAACACTCTAAAATTTGACCTACATTCATTCGGGATGGAACACCAAGTGGATTCAGTACAATGTCAATAGGACGACCATCAGGTAAATACGGCATATCATATTCTGGAATAATATTCGAGACAATTCCTTTATTTCCATGACGACCGGCCATTTTATCCCCAACTTGAATTTTACGTTTATGAAGTAATGAAACACGAACACGTAGGATTGCGTCTTTTGGTGCAATCGCAATAACTTCTGATTCTTTTGCAGGTAATATATTAATATCAAAAACGAATCCTTCAACACCTTTTGGTACACGTAAACTTGTATCACGAATATTTTGTTGTTCATTTTTTAGTACTGATGATGAGTTATCACGTTCCATTAAAACATTATATAATTTTTCATATTGTTGTTGAACAGATTGTATTTTTGGACTAGTTGGTGTAATTTTGCCAACTAAATAATCACCCTCAGTAACCCAAGTACCAATTGGAATAAAACCATTTGATTGAAGTCGTTGAATTCGTACTATTTCTTCTTCTGATTCAGTAAATTCAACTGGAATTTGGTTTGTTATTTGTTCTAATCCATATTGTGTATTTTTTATTTCAATTTCATAATGATCAATATGAATAGATGTAAATAGATCATTTTTCACAAGTCGATCACTAATTAAAATCGCATCTTCAAAATTATAACCCTCCCATGGTAAATAGGCGACAAAAATATTTTTCCCTAATGCAAGTTTTCCATTTGCGCTTGCTGCTCCATCTGCCACTATATCAGATTTTTGAACCCATGAACTCAGTTTAGAAATGGGTCTATTATATTGAGCAGTACTTTGATTTGTACGATTATACTTTTGAATTGAAATTTGTTTAAAACAACTATTTGAATATGTTTGAATACTTGAAATGCTATTTCGATATCCGGTTTTTGCAAATAGTACATTCTCAAATAAACAATTTGAGGATCTATTCCTTGAAACAATTTTTGTTTGAAAATATTTTTGCCTTTCACTAAAAAAGATATTTTTAGATAGTATATTTGGTTCAAATAGCTGTATTTCACGTCCATTCGTATTTGTAATATATCCAGATAGCGATGTATGTAGTGAGTGTTGAACATCTGAGATTACTCGACTTTCTAAACCTGTTTGAACATACGGTGCTTCTGGTTTAATTAATGGAACAGCTTGACGTTGCATATTTGATCCCATTAATGCTCTATTGGCATCATCATGTTCTAAAAATGGAATTAAACTAGTTGCAATTGAAATCATTTGATGTATTCCAACTGATTGATTTGTAATATCAAAATAATGGGCATAATCAAATTTCCAGTTTTTTCGAGTTGGTAACTTTGATTTTGGCAGCATTAATGTATTTGAGTGTGAAATATCTGCTGGTGCAACAAAAGAATTTGATTCAGTAAATGAAATTGTATAGAGTGGATTTAAGAATTTTTGAATCTGTCCTTTATATACTTGAAAAAAGGGTGTTTCAATATGACCTAATTTATTAGTACGTGCAAATACAGTTAATGAATTTACTAAACCAGCATTCTGCCCTTCTGGGGTTTCAATTGGACATAAGCGACCATAATATGTTGGATGAATTCCACGAATTTGAATAGTAGTTTGTTTACTACTGACACCACCTGGTCCTAAAACAGTAATGCGACGTTTATGGGTTATTTCAGATAGTGGATTTGTTTCATCTAAAAATTGTGATAAAGTACCACTTGTAAAAAACGTTTTCCACGATTTACTAATACATTTTGTTAAGTTTGATTTTTGTAACTTCCAAATTATTTTTGAATCATTTTGAATCGATAAATTAAGTTTACGACTCATTACTAATTCAAATTCACGTAAACCACGTACTAGCTGATCTTGTAATAATTCTCCACAACCACGAATTCGTTTATTTGATAAACTATCAATATCATCACCTTGAATTTCGCCAGATACTAATTTAAGTAATGCATTTGTTGCGTATACCAAATCATCACCGGTTAATAACGTATTATGTAGTACAATAGTACTATTAAATTTTTGTCGAAATTGTTGTCTACCTATTTCACCTAAATTTCGATTTTTTGGATTCCATAAAATTGTATTAAAAAATTCAATTGCTGTTTCAGTAGTAATAATTTGATCACGACCTAATGTTGTATATTCTTGAATATGTGCATAAATATATCGTATAGCCTCAAAACGACTTTTTGGATGAGATTGTAATCGAGCACGCTCTAAAATACGACCGTGGCGTGTTTTCTCGTAACCTTTTTGATCACGAACAAAACTAAATTGTAACATATATGCATGTTCAATCCGAGAATATAATTCCGAGAATTCAATACCTAATGCTTGTAAGAAAATAAGCAGAGATATTTTTCGACGCAATAAACGTGTTGTAATCCAAAGTCTATTTTTTTTATCAATTGTAATATTAATCCAACTACCTTGTTGTGGAACAATTCGAATTGTTGGAACACGTGTACGTGAATCTTTTGGCAATACATATACACCTGGATTTCGTACCATTTGATGTAATACAACTCGTGGAATTCCATTAATAATAAAGTGGCCAGAAGACGTCATAAGTGGTAAAAAACCTAATGTTAACCACTCAGTTTTTGGTGTATCCCATTGAGTATTTGAAATAAGCGCTGGTACATAAACAGTTGATCCATATGTTTTTCCAAAAAAAATTGAATTTTGTTCATTGTCATCTGGACTTCGAAATTGAAGTCTATCTGGAAAAAATTGAATAGTTAATGTATTTGATCCATATTTACATTCTAATGGGTTATTCTCGTATAATGTTTGTTTAATACCATGTATCAAAAATTTTTGATAACTTCCGTACTGTAACGCACTTAAATCTGGAATTATTGGTATTGGAAAGTTTGGTTCGTAACTAATCTTAGTAGTAATACTATTGGATTCAAATCTCTGGACCATAATTTATAATTTGGTATACTAAACATATAGTCTCTATAATTACTGTACTATGATACAGAATTAAATAGGTTCGATATTCGTTATCTAAAAGTTGTGGCGGTATAGCCAAGTGGTAAGGCCGTGGATTGCAAATCCTCTATTCCCCAGTTCAAATCTGGGTGCCGCCTAAAAATGTCTTAAAAGTATTTTATTAAAAAAAAAGAGATTCATTTTTCTCATGAATTATTCAACCCATAATGTTGCTACTTTTCAGTCCTGGCATGATTTAAGGTTAAAGGCTCATAGAAAATGAATCTCAAGTATCATCCTATCATGATGTTGATATATTGTCGATTTTAAATATTTTATTTATCCCATGTATGGGATAAATAAAAAAATTGATTTTTGCGTTTATTTAGAATAATCCAAGTGTTAACGAAATATCAATAGGTAATGCTGCACCAATTCCTAACCAAATCGCTGTAACTGTTCCAACTAAAAAAACAGTCATTGCTACTGGGCGTCTAAATGGATTTTGAAATTTATTAATACTTTCAATAAAGGGAACTGTAATTAATCCTGCCGGAACTGCAGCCATTAAAAGTACACCTAATAATTTATTTGGAACTGTTCTTAATAATTGGAATACTGGGTAGAAATACCATTCTGGTAAAATTTCTAATGGTGTTGCAAATGGATTTGCAGGTTCGCCAATCGCTGCTGGTTCTAGCACTGCTAAACCAATTACACAAGCAAATGTTCCAAAAATTACAACTGGGAAGATATATAATAAGTCATTTGGCCATGCTGGTTCACCATAATAATTATGGCCCATACCTTTAGCCAATTTTGCGCGTAATACTGGATCTGAAAGATCAGGTTTTTTTGTAACTGCCATATCTAAAAAAATGTTTTGTTTTATACGAAAATATGATGGAAAAAAGTATATATTTCAATATTCTTTTCAAGAATCTAAATTTATTTTTTATAGAGGTCCTGAAATACCTTGTTTACGAATCATTAAAAAATGCATTAGCATAAATACAGCTGTTAATAATGGTAATACAAATGTATGTAAACTATAAAATCTAGTTAATGTTGCTTGTCCAACACCAGCTCCACCACGTAGTAATTCTACTACTCCTGATCCAATAACTGGAATTGCATCTGGTACACCGGTTACGATTTTTACAGCCCAATACCCAATTTGATCCCAAGGTAATGAGTATCCTGTTACCCCAAATGATACTGTGCAAACAGCCATAATAACGCCTGTAACCCATGTTAATTCACGAGGTTTTTTAAAACCACCTGTTAAATATACACGAAACACGTGTAAAATCATCATAAGTACCATCATACTTGCTGACCAACGGTGAATTGAACGAATTAACCAACCAAAATTGACATCAGTCATAATATATTGAACTGAAGCAAAAGCTTCGGCTACCGTTGGACGATAGTAAAATGTCATTGCAAAACCAGTTGCAACTTGTACTAAAAAACATGTAAAAGTAATACCACCTAAACAATAAAAAATATTTACATGTGGTGGAACATATTTACTTGTAATATCGTCTGCAATTGCTTGAATTTCAAGACGTTCTTCAAACCAGTCATAGATTTTTGACATATCAATGATATTCTATTTTATAAATGTTTTTTTTAACATTTTTTATTAACCACAATTAGGCTGAATGTAAAACTATGAGTTTTGTGACCATTTTGTATCAACAGCAACTTGATCGACTAGACCATAAAGTTTTGCTTCTTCGGCTGACATAAATTGATCACGATCCATATCACGTGAAATTCGACTTAATGATTGCCCAGTTCGTTGAGCATAAATTTGACCAACTTGACGTCGAATTCTCATAACTTCTTCAGATTCTGCTAAAACTTCAGAAGCTTGGCCTTGACTTCCACCTTCTGGTTGATGAATCATAATACGTGAATAAGGCAGTGCAATACGTTTTCCAGTATCACCTCCTGCTAATATAAATGATGCCATTGAGGCTGCAGTTCCCACACAAATTGTGGTTACCGATGATTGAACATAATTCATTGCGTCGTAGACTGCAATTCCACATGTTACTGATCCACCAGGTGAATTAATATAAAGATACAACCCTTTATTTTTGTCTTCTGAATTTAAATAGAGCATAATCCCAATAAGTTGATTTGCTAATTCATCATCAAGTTCTTGACATAAAAATAAAACACGTTCTCGATATAATCGATTGTATAAGTCTACCCATTGTGCTGAGGGTTCCCCAGGTAAACGAAAAGGTACTTTAGGTACTCCAATTGGCATAATATTTTTCTCTAGTCATTTTATTTTCTTTATGGATGAAATAAAGAACACTATATATACTATTATTATATAGTATAATTACTATATATACAAAAAAAAATAAAAATTTTATAAAACATATATATAGCATTAGTCTATGCTATACTAATGATAATAACTTATAAAAGTTTTTTTAAGCTTAACTGAAAGAAAGTAAAAAATTAATTAAAAAACAATTGTTATGGGTCTTCCTTGGTATCGTGTTCACACAGTTGTATTAAATGATCCGGGTCGTTTAATTTCTGTACACTTAATGCATACTGGATTAGTATCTGGTTGGGCTGGTTCAATGGCATTTTATGAATTAGCCGTTTTTGATCCGTCGGATCCAGTATTAAATCCAATGTGGCGTCAAGGTATGTTTGTACTACCATTTATGACACGATTAGGTATTACTGAATCGTGGGGTGGATGGACTATTAGTGGTGAAACTGCAACAAATCCAGGATTATGGAGTTATGAAGGTGTTGCTGCAACACACATTATTTTAGCTGGATTACTATTTGCAGCTTCAATTTGGCATTGGGTATATTGGGATCTTGAACTATTCCGTGATCCTCGTACAGGCAATCCTGCATTAGATTTACCAAAAATCTTCGGTATTCATTTATTTTTAAGTGGATTATTATGTTTTGGTTTTGGTGCATTTCATGTAACAGGTTTATTTGGGCCTGGAATTTGGGTATCAGATCCTTATGGTATTACTGGTAGTGTTCAAGGTGTTTCACCATCATGGGATGCAACTGGTTTTGATCCATATAATCCAGGTGGTATTGCTGCCCATCATATTGCAGCTGGAATTCTTGGTGTTTTAGCCGGTTTATTCCACTTATGTGTACGACCACCACAACGTTTATATAATGGTCTACGAATGGGTAATATTGAAACAGTTCTATCAAGTAGTATTGCTGCTGTATTCTGGGCTGCTTTCGTTGTAGCTGGTACTATGTGGTATGGTTCAGCAGCAACACCAATTGAACTGTTTGGCCCAACTCGTTATCAATGGGACTTAGGTTTCTTCCAAGAAGAAATTGAAACGCGAGTTCAAACAAGTTTAGCTAGTGGTAAATCAGCATCAGAAGCTTGGTCTGAAATCCCTGAAAAATTAGCATTCTATGATTATATTGGAAATAATCCGGCCAAAGGTGGTTTATTCCGTGCTGGTGCAATGAATAGTGGTGATGGTATTGCTGTAGGTTGGCTTGGTCATGCAGTGTTTAAAGATAAACAAGGTAATGAACTATTTGTTCGTCGTATGCCATCGTTCTTTGAATCATTCCCAGTAGTTTTATTAGATAAAGATGGTGTCGTTCGTGCGGATGTTCCATTCCGTCGTGCTGAATCAAAATATAGTGTTGAGCAAGTAGGTTTATCAGTTACATTCTATGGTGGTGAGCTTGATGGTGTAACATTTACAGATCCATCAACTGTTAAAAAATACGCTCGTCGTGCACAACTAGGTGAAATTTTTGAATTTGATCGTGCAACATTACAATCAGATGGTGTGTTCCGTTCAAGTCCACGTGGTTGGTTTACTTTTGCTCATTTATGTTTTGCCCTATTATTCTTTTTTGGGCATATTTGGCATGGTGCTCGTACAATTTTCCGTGATGTATTTGCCGGTATTGATGCTGATTTAGATGAACAAGTTGAATTTGGTGCATTTGTTAAATTAGGTGATACATCAACTCGTCGTCAATCAATTTAATTGAAATACATTCATCTCAATCAGTTTGAGTATATACAGATAATTACAGTAGAATACTTTACACTTTAAACGTAATAAAATCTACAATTTCTATACTTAATAAACTGCATACATAGGAATTATTATGGAAGCATTAGTTTATACATTTTTATTAATTGGAACATTAGGGATTATTTTCTTTGCAATTTTTTTCAGAGAACCCCCACGTATTATTAAATAACACAAACAAGTATTTATAATATAAAATCGGGAATATAATTATATTCCCGATTTTAAAAAAATATATCTTTTAATCTTCGTGTTCTTCAAAAGGATCACGAAGTTTATTCGACGGTGGTCCAAATCCAACATAAATGGAATACCCGGTTGCACTTAGAAGTAAACACCATAAAAAAATTGCAAAGAAAAAAGCTGGACTTTCCATAAATCGTATATCAGTTTAATATAAATAAATAGTAGACATGTATAGTATACCATATATATTCGAACTAGATATAAATAGCAAAAAATATAATAAAACTTTTTGATTTAAACATTTGTAGGATATAATACTAGTATACTATTACTATAGTAAATATATATAGTCTAGATATAGAAAGTAAAGATTTAAAAATTAAATAAAGTATGGCTACTGGAACTACATCTAAAGTAAAATCAGTAAATCAAGATTCAGGGTTAGTAACTCCATTAGGAACACTACTAAAACCATTAAATTCAGAATATGGAAAAGTTGCACCAGGTTGGGGTACAACAGTTGTAATGGCTATTTTTATGGCATTATTTGCTGTATTCTTAGTAATCATCTTAGAAATTTATAACAGTTCAGTAATTTTAGATGATGTTACAATGAGTTGGAATTCAATGGGTAAATAAAAATTACTAGAAATTACTCGATTAATACGAGTAATTTCTAAATAGATCAAAACTTTATATAATAAAGTTTCACTCTACATAGAGTAGATCTACTCTATACGAGTTTATATTTTTTGATTGGGGATAGAGAGACTTGAACTCTCACGATTTAATAAATCAACGGATTTTCAGTTTTGAAAACTGGACTCTATCTTTATCCAAAAGAGATATATAAAAAATTTTGGATAGCTCCCGTCGAGTCTCTGCACCTTTTAAAAAACTTTAACTTGGCTCAGGATTGCTTTGAAAAGTTTCCCTGAATTTGAGAGCTGACACGTACCACATTTCTATAGTACGGCTCAATATGAACCCCTTAAGTCCGTTGCGTCTACCAATTCCGCCATATCCCCGATACTTACTAATAAGTATATCATATATACTTATTAGTTGATAATACTATTCCAGTATAGTATACTGTATATATACATATAGATAACTTTAGGGTCGATGTCCGAGTGGTTAATGGAGGCGGATTGTAAATCCGCTGGCTTTGCCTACGCTGGTTCAAATCCAGCTCGGCCCAAAAAGAAAGAATAATAATTATTCAACACTATTTACTGGGAACATTTTTTCTCCCAGTAAATAAAATTCTAGTTAGCTTCATTACTAGCTGTCTTTACATATAAAATTAGTAAAAATGACGTTGGAATAATAATAAATAAAGCTGTTGCAATTAAGCCTAAAATGTTTACTTCCATGAAGAGTAACTCCAAATAGTATTAAAATGATGTATTGAATTCTTCAATTACTTCATTAGTATTTATACTATATTGTATAGTAAAATCAATAAAAACAACAAGTTTTTGACTTTTTTAATTTTTACTATATAAATTCGGAGAAGGGGGGATTCGAACCCCCGGTAGTCTTTCAACTACGTCGGTTTTCAAAACCGATGCAATCAACCACTCTGCCACCTCTCCATTCGAATAGTAAGTAAATCCAAGAAATATATGGAGCGGGTAACGCGATTCGAACGCGCGACATGCACCTTGGCAAGGTGCCGCTCTACCACTGAGCTATACCCGCAATTATTACTATATACTATATATACCATATATATATATGA
>Ga0209986_10000489_pt1 | contig 37744 bp, 33 predicted proteins | sample BlataG_FD_183168 | JGI IMG/M metagenome (GOLD analysis project Ga0209986, IMG submission 183168) | Deep subsurface microbial communities from Black Sea to uncover new lineages of life (NeLLi) - Black_00105 metaG (SPAdes) (version 2) | ecosystem: Environmental > Aquatic > Marine > Oceanic >... | reverse complement strand
GGACGACTATTCGCTCTGAAAATTAAAAAGAAAAAGAGGTTTGAGACTGGCCTCGCTTTTCCGCGTTTCATTAAATTCCGTATTCGGTTGACTGGCTACTGTCAGGTTCGGGCTCGGATGGGCCCATTTTTATCCTGCTGGTTAGTTTTCAAGTTACGAATTTTTTTATCTTTCGACCAGTCAGGATTAGCATTATTGTGGCTCAGGTGGAATAGATGATACTTCTGGAGAGCCCTTTTTTGGCCGCAAGAAATAGAGAAGCAATGCAATGGCGATTATGACTCCAGTGATGATTGCAATGAGTAGCCAAGGTCCATAAGGTCCCTTCATACTGAATATATTCGTATTGATTTCAAATGTGATTTCTTCTTCAGCGATATTCCCAACTTCGTCAACACCTCGTATGACAAGTTGATGCTCACCATCTGAGAGATTGGATAAATTGAGAGAAGTCTCATTCCCACAGGAAATGAAACTGTTATTATCGAGACTATATTCAAAATGATTCACACCTGTGAGATTATCCCAGTATGCCCAGGAAATCATAATATCCTTGTTTCATGTCAGGCACACATATAGCTGAAAGTCGTGTAACCTCAAAAGGTCAGATTACTCTCCCAAAGAAAATAAAGGAAATGCTTAAAGTTGATAAAGGCGACTATATTCTGTTCTTCAAAGATGACCATAGAATTTACATAGAAGCCGGACGACTCACTACGAAATCTCGAAAATAATAACGGAGCCAAGTCAGGGTTTGATGCTGCCCTGTTAAGCTTTTCGCCAAACGTTTGCGCTATTCTCCAGCTGTTAGTACCTTACTTTTCCGGGGTTTCGTTTCATCAGGCGGTGGCGCCGGGATCTCTTCGTCCAACTGTTGTGCCATGTTCTGAAGCTCCTGATCCCCATATGGAAGCACCTCTTGACCTTGAACTTCCGCCCGTCGCTCCACGAATTTTTTGGCCCCTTTCTGCGCTATATCCTGAATCACAGGCATCATTATGCCCAAGAGCTGATCGACCTTTCGATGTGTAGATGATTGCTGTTGTAAAACAAGTGCCATCGTAGTATCTAACTTTTTCTCATTGATCGCCATCGTGTGCTGATCCATGCTACGTTCGCCTTCCGGCTTCACAATCCCTGCTTCCTTGAGTTGCTGCTGCGTATCAACCATCTCCTTGATAGGATCAGGTCGATAAGCGAACTGCTGACGGAGCTTGTCATAATTATCAGTTAGTCTCTCGACCATCTGCTGCATGTTCTGGTCACGGAGCGTCTGATTCTCCTGCTGATACCTCTTCTCCAAATCGGTCCGCTGTTTCTCCATCTCCCTGACGATCTCGTAGGTATCTTTCCTCTGATCTGGCTGCATTGATTTTGTCAGGAACATATATTTATCGACCTGATCTGACGGTATATTGACAACTGTTCCATCTTCGAGCTTGAGCGGTATCTTCTCGATTTCTTTCTTGGAAATCTGAGCAGATTGTTGAACTTTCAATCGTTCTGCTCCCTGCCGATAATCCACCCATTGTCTGTCAGTCATCTCGACCGAGCTGCCGTCATCGAGCACACGCATTCTCTTCTCATCCACTGGCGGTGGGTCGGGTTTGTGCATCTGGCCGCTCGTGTCCATCATGTAGCCACCGCGGTCCATGCGCTCCATGGACTGCATCATCATCATCATCTGCTGCATTTTCATCCGCTTTTCCATCATCGCTATCATGGAATCCAACGGGTCTTTCTCAATAGATGGCTTGACCCCTTGCTCCGTGATATTATCCGTTGGGGTGCCATCGATCTGGGGGAACTGATATTTCTTTTCGATGTATGTTTTAGGTATACCATAGACATCGGCCCAATTCAGTAGCACGAGCTTCCTTGCATTCGGAACAACGCCGCCGAGTGACATGATGCTGTCGAGCGCCTGCAGATTATCCGTGCTCGGGCTGGCGAAAAATGTGTCTATTATAGATTCGGCACGGTATACAACCCCAGCTTTCTTGAAGATGGTTCTCAAGACATCTTTCTCATCCAGAGGTGCATCCTCTAATGAGGGAATGAAATCCTCATATGTTGGTGGGGGGGCAGTCGTTACTTGTGGTGATGGAGCTTCTATTACTGGTGGTATTTGTAGTCCATCATTTTTTAAGTTAGTTGGTGAGGAATGTTTTCTGCGATAATGCGATTTCGCGCCCTCACGTGATCTCGTAACGTGGCCACATCTGCTACATTGATATTGACCATCTCTTCGTTTAATAAATTTTTTTTCTCTTTCCATAATTATCACAATAAGTAATTTCGATTTTAATCCGTATTTAATGATTTCCTCTTACGATTCAGGTGCGGATTTGTGCGAGAAATCGGATTCGGAAAACGAACCGAAAACCGAAAAAATAGTGGTCGCCAGAATACATGAATTGACCTGAATTGGCCTGACCCGGGTTCTTAACCTAATTCTACTCAGTATATGCGTGTTTTTTACCGAATTTTCTTGAAACCAGATGCTTTATCGGTTCAATAAGAGCGAGGGAGAGAAGTGCCATACCATTTTGGCGAAATGTGACTGGCCTCAGGACGCATGGGATGTATCATTAGGCGGCGTTTCTATCTATCGAGACCAGTTGCCTTTGGGATTTATCAGCATCATTCGGCACGGTTATTGATTGTTGGGAACTCTTGATTCCCCGAAGAAAAAGCCCTATTGCGGATAATCTGTAATGCTCGGAACTCGAAAAAGTGAATTCTGATATAAAGCGGTGGCGGGGGCGTTTTCACCTCTCAGGCATATCAAACTACCTTTTCGGAGAGTTTTCGCTTTGCATGTACCTACAAATGCCTCGGACGCACCTGTATGAGGGAGATAGGTCGGACGACTATTCGCTCTGAAAATTAAAAAGAAAAAGAACTCAATCATAAAGAGTGAATTGAATTATCTTTTTGATTGAGATTAAAAAATTTAGGTCTGGCTAAGGGCGGGTTAAGGTCCCGTTGGGTCCACTTATTTTTCCCCGAAGAAAAAGCCTTAAACTCACGATGGAGTAAGGAAACGGGGAATTCAAATGGGTTACAGTGGCTCACCTTATCATCCGTTACCTGGGGATCCGAGTTCAAAAGCGAAACGTGCTAAACAAAGTTCAAAAAATTGGATGAAATTTCGTAATGAAAAAGTTGCTCAATCAACTAGCAGATTCAGACGAACTATTATGATAGATCGTCTGATATTCATTGCTTTTATTGTGACGGTTATTGCTTTCTTACTCATTCTTTTTTAAGTCCCCAGAAGAAAAAGTCTTATTGAACTAAATAGAATTCATATGAGAGGAAAATGGCTATCAAATCAAATGGATATTTCGGATTATTTTGCTGTGGGTATAACTATTGCCGTTGTTTTCACTATGGCATTGTCTTCTTCTGGATTTGTTGATGTTTTTCAAAAAATAAATCAGGAAATCATAGTTGATTACTATTTTCGTTCTGGCGTAGGTTGCAAGTGTGGGAGTCCATTAATTGTAAAAGGAAATGTAACCAATATTGGTCATCGAGATTTGATTGTTTTCTTTAATATCAATATAACAATGAGTTTAGGAACAAAGGAAGTACCTAAATTCTTTGAGGATTATCATCGTACGGGATTAATAAAACCTGGAGAAGTGATTGGATTCGCCATATTAACTGACCTACCAGCAGCGTATGAAGACGTAGATGAAGTTGAAATTGAAGTCAATAAATGTATTCAAGATGTTTCGGGGGAACTCATAGAAGTCTAAAAAGTGAAGAGGTATCCCCACTCCCCGGAGAAAAAGCCTCGCCACCTCACGCCCTTGATTATATTACTTCTTCCCAGTCATCTTGTATACCTTTGTGCCACAAGAACATTTACCCGTGATAGCTTTCCGACCATTCTTCAATGTCACGTATTTTCCTTCGACCTTCACCTTCTTCTTGCACTTCACGCAATATATCTCTTCTTTCACCATGCAATCACCCCTTTCAATCAAGATAATGCTTAATTGAATCTCCTTTCTATTATTTCACGCTATTCAGGACTCTTTTTATGAAATATAGAAGAAAATGCTTCTATGTTGAAGAGGTTTACTGCCTTCTTTGTAGTCTATTAATATCACGATGCAGGCGATGAATTATTTCAACACAATATTCTTATTATTGCATTAGATTCAAAGAAGAGGGTTTCAAATGCTGAAAAAAAATGTACAAGATGCCTTAAATAAACAAATGAATGCTGAGTTTTACTCGGAATATCTCTATCTTTCGATGGCTGCATATTTCGAATCGAAAGCATTGCATGGGTCTGCCCATTGGATGTTGTGCCAAACACAGGAAGAACACATGCATGGAATGAAATTTTTTAACCATATTAGTGATCGGGGTGGAAAGGCACTTGTAAGCTCCATGGAAGGTCCGCCGACCGACTGGGATTCTCCATTAGCCGTATTCATGCATGTTTATAAACATGAAAAGAAGGTTACTGGCTTAATTGACGATCTTGTTAATCTGACCATAGCAGAAAAAGACCACGCCACGAATAATTTCCTGCAATGGTTTGTAACCGAACAGGTGGAGGAGGAGGCCTCAGCAAATGTCGTTTTAGAGAACATCAAGCTCGTTGAAGATTCCAAAGGCGGTCTGCTTATGGTCGATAAAGAATTAGCGACCCGTGTACCATTATATCCAATTAGCATTACAGACTTGAGTAGCAAAGGACAAGAAACTGGATAAGAAAATTCAAGACTTTCATATAAGATTGGTTCTATTTAGTCAACGTTTCGAAGAGAGTTATTAACGATGACTGGTCAATGAAATCAAAATATTATCTAATGTTTAAAATTTGCAGAAGGAGGAATAGACGATGAAAGCCTTAATTCGTACAGATAACTTGTGCAAATATTACGGCAAGAATAGTGAAATTAAAGCACTGGATAGATTGAATCTCGAAGTATATGAGGGAGAAACTTTTGGTCTCCTTGGCCCAAATGGTGCGGGCAAGACGACAACAGTTCGCATATTGAACGGCATCATTAAGCCGACGAGCGGAACAGCCCTGGTTAATGGATTTGACATTCTCAAAGAGGAAATAGAAGTTAAAAAGGCCACAGGGTTACTAGCTGAGTCTCCCGGATTGTACGAGAAGCTCAGCGCCTATGAGTTTTTAGAATTTATGGGAGCTCTCTATGATGTTCCCCGTGATATTTTGCCAAAAAGAATTGAAGATTTACTGAAGCTGTTTGGGCTCTATGGCAGACGTGACTACCTGCTTGAGGGATACAGCCGAGGCATGAAACAGAAGCTCTTAATTGCAGCAGCTCTGATACACGACCCTCCTATTCTGTTCTTTGACGAACCTACCTCAACTCTGGACCCACGGGCCGCTCTCATGGTGAAAGATCTCATGAAGGGATTAGCAGACAAAGCGGGAAAGACCATATTCATTTGCAGCCATATTTTACCGATCGTTGAAGAGGTGTGCGACCGAATAGGTATCATCAACAAAGGTAAGCTCATAGCCGTAGGAACCATAGATGAAATCATCGCTCGGGCGAGAACGGAGACATTAGAAGAGGCGTTCATAACCCTTACCGGTGGAATGAAAGAGAAGGAGCTCTTGGCGTGGAGGGAGCAGAAAAGTGCCAGCGCCTAAGTGGCTTATAATCGCAAAGAATGAATATCGCCTTCGTACGAGCAGAATTAAGAGGTTAAGGCCTTTTTTCCCTTTTTTGATTATTGGGCTGCTGGCAGCTTTTCTATTATTGCTTATGCCGGCGATCATCAACCTGTTGGTCGATGAGATTGAAGCGTTCTTCCTATCCCAGGTTGCTTTGGCTGCTGTGGAAATCATGTTGTTCATGATCTTCATATTTTTCTTGATGTTTCCAATCACTTATACATTGCAGCAAGCGGAAACTGGGCAGTTTGAAATTCTTCTCGCAGCTCCCCTGCGCCCAAAAGATCTACTTTTGGGTAAATTTATGGGCGAAATGCCTCTCTATGCAATCGGAGTTGCGGTAATCGCCGGCATTTTCACGGCAATCTTGAGTCCTCTCGGGCTTGATATGATTCAGATGACAATTGTCATTTTGATTTTCATCCTGATCTTTTTTTCCGCCCTATGGATCGGCACAGTGATTGCTGCTATCTTGAGAACAAGACTTGGGAAAACTGCCCGAGGAAGAGATATTGGAAAAGCTCTCGCGATGATCATCGCTCTGCCAATGATCGCGCTCATGTACGCAATTATGGGTGGAGGCTTGTTCGAAGCCCTCGCCGAGCCCGAAACGAGCGGAACGGTCAAAACTCTCCTCGGTCTATTCCCAAGTTCTTGGGGAGCGGAAATCATCGTCGACTTTGCATCAAATCCAGGTAATATCATTGCTATCTGGTTTGAGACGCTGATTCGATTCGGAGGACTTATTGTATTCTTCGTGACGGTGCTATGGTTGGGCGCTAAGATAGCGAATCGCGCCTACAGCTTGGAACCCACAACATTCACAGCTGCCAAGGCAAAGCCGGACGGTACTTTCTATAAAACCGTGAAATACATAGGAGGAGGCGGATCGTTCGGCGCACTTTTAGTATCCATCTTCAAGGATTATGGCCGAAGGTTTGAGAACATTTCTAAGATCGCTTATCTCGTCGGTCTACTTATCCTGATCAACATATTTATTATCGGTTCTGATTATGGTTCTGATGAAAACGGGGAAAACCCTGTCACAGAACTTGTTTTCGCCAGTATAATGCTGGCAGCCATATTTCCATTACTAGTGGCGTTTGTTGTCGGCGAAGTAACGATCCGAGGTAAGGAAAACCTTTTCATATATCGAAAAGCACCTTCTGGTGAAGGAAGATTAATCAAGGCGAGATTGCTACAAAGTTGGATTGTTGTACTTCCAGTCGTGGCAGCGATCTCAGCGTATACAGCGATCACAATTCCTCATACCACGTATATTTTAATGTTAATTTACACAGGATATATGATTATACTAATTTCAGCGAATGTGGCTTTTGCTCTCGGCCTATTTCTTATGATGCCAGTTTTCTCTGAGAAACCGGGAGAGCTGATGGGAAACGCATTGGTAATCATGATGGTTTCTATGGGTGTATTCATCATCTCCATAGAAATCTTCGGCGGGATTTTTGGTCTGTTGATGGTTATCGCGATAAATTGGATTATAGGAATTGTATTTCTCAGCCTCGGAAAGAGAAAATTGAGCAGTATTGAATAGCGAGAGGAAATGAATAACCCCAGCTTATGATAATAAAAAACAACTGTTCTTACTTCTTATTCGTGTCATCATACCGAGACGGCCATATTATGCTCTTGAACTCGCAGGATCCCGCATGTGTATCTCTCTTGCATTTTTTCACTCAGATTCATTGAGTTGCATATTGATTTATAAATACCTTTTATTCTTAAGTCCAATTGCATATGATTGAAAAATACAATAATAGAAATCATAATAGTCTGATAGAGTTTGGAAAGGAATAAGGAGAGGGATTGATTTTGATAACTATTGATCGATCAAGAATTCGCAAGCTAATAGATCGCGAGAAAAAGAAGTTCATTGAAGCGCATCCAGAATCGAGGAAATTATTCGAAAGAGCAAGGAAATCCCTTATCGCGGGTGTGCCCATGAATTGGATGATCAGATGGGCCGGACCATTTCCCATTTTCGCTGCGGAAGCCAAGGGAGCATATATTACTGATATTGACGGCCATCGCTATCTGGATCTTTGCTTGGGAGATACTGGGTCAATGTTTGGTCATTCGCCAAAGGCCGTAATTGATGCCGTGACCACTCAGGTGACTAAAGGAATTACAATGATGTTACCTTCGGAGGATTCCGTTTGGGTTGGGGAGGAATTGGCACGTCGCTTCGGTCTTCCGTATTGGCAGATCTCAATGACCGCTACAGATGCAAATAGATTTTCAATTCGGTTAGCGCGTGAGATCACTGGACGGAAGAAGATCTTGGTTTTCAATGGCTGTTATCACGGGAGTGTTGATGAAGCCTTGGTTTGGTGTGAAGACGGCGTAACAGTTCCGGGTCCCGCAAATATTGGACCTGCCGTTAATCCCGCCATCACTACGCAAGTGATTGAGTTCAATGACATCGATGCGCTTGAGAAAGCGTTGTCTACAGAGGATATTGCATGTATCTTATGTGAGCCAGCAATGACAAATTGCGGAATAATTCTTCCAGAGGCTGGCTATCACGATGCACTTCGAGAGATGACGAAACGTTTCGATACTCTTCTAATCATAGATGAAACGCATACGATTTGCACTGGCCCGGGAGGATATACTGGTGAATTCAAACTCCAACCTGATATCATCACGATAGGAAAACCGATAGCGGGCGGCGTGCCTGCTGCAGCCTATGGGATAAGCCAAGAGGTCGCTGACAAGATCCAAGCTCATATAGCCCGTATTATGGAGGAGAATGCATCTGATAGCGGAATCGGAGGCACCCTATCAGGCAATGTATTGGCAACTGCCGCGATGAGGGCAACATTGGAGCAAGTCATAACCAAAGAAGCCTATGATCGAATGATTCCTCTAGCCGTGCGTTTCACAGAAGGCGTTGACAAGATAATAAAGGCCGAAGAATTACCCTGGCATGTAATTCGTTTGGGTGCCAGAGCAGAATATAGCTTCATGCCAACGCCTCCTCACAACGGTACCGAGGCAGAAGCCGGTGAAGATTCTGAGTTGGACAGATTGATGCACTTGATGACCTTGAACAGGGGCATTCTGCTCACGCCATTTCATAATATGGCCTTGATATCGCCTGAGACAACGGCTGAGGATATTGATTTCCATACGAAGGTATTTGCCGAGTGCGTTAGAGAATTGATCGGATAGAAATCGTTCCCTTTACGAACTTCGTTGAAAGAAAGCCCACCACTTTAGTCATAGAATGAATTTCAATGATTATATATGGTAGTCGAATAATATCGTCTTGAGAAAGTCCTGAAAATCATTCAGCGATACTTTTCAATTCAAATGTCCAAGTTGTGGGCATGTAGACCATGCGGATAGCAATGCATCGTTCAATATTGCATTGCGTCAAGTTAAGGATGGTCGATTATGCGCAGACAGAGATGCGTATAAGGGGAGCACTGATACCCCCCAAAAGGCAATGGTGGGAACGACATCAACCTTAGAACCCAACGTGCCTTAGCCGCTGGAGTATGTCAGTATTGGCAAGTCCGGAAATATAGGCTCTAGACTGAGATAGGATCAGACTATACGCGAATATTCTGCGATTGCTCTCTTGAAGTCATCGGGATCTATCTTTCCATTCGGCGTTATTGTTTCGACAAATCGGCCCGGCAATTTGATGGCATGCGGATCAAACCCGGCTTCCATTCGCCAGGCATTCTTCATCTTATAGATTCTTTCACCGATTTCATTGAGCTCTTCAACGTTCTTTTCGATTCCGATGACATTCAGGCATTCGCATATCAAATCAGGATCGTAAACGCTTCTCGCAAAGAGACATGCGACAAGCGAGGTGAAAACTTGCCTGAACTTCTCCTCTTCGACCAGCTTGGCAGTTATCTTTTCAGGCGTCATCTTCGATCCCTTGAGGATTTTTTGATCCAGACTGTAGCCGGCATTATCTAGATGTGAATGCCTGAGGCCTATCGCATGGCCAACTAGATTTGCGAGCCCGGTATGGTAGCCAGCAATTTCATTTTTTGCCATTACCGTCAACAGATCTCCACCCTTATATTGTTCGATAAGCAGCTTAGGACTCTCGCCGAGCATCTTGAAGAATTCCCCTTTTCGTTCCGTGATCGCCTTAATTGCTTGAATGTATCCATCGGCGTTATCCCATTCAAGATGAATTCCCTCAGTATCCTTCTCTGAGATCATCCCCTTCTCCATAAGTTCAGTTGCATATGCCATGACCACGCCCGCGCTGATAGCATCGAGGCCCGCCTCTTCTACTGCCTCGAGCACTCTCAGAAGCTTATCCGAGCTGCTTATCCCGAGATTCGAGCCGAGCGAGTAGATCGGCTCATAATCATACGATACATAGCTCGTGATATACTCATGCTCTTCCGAGACGAGTTTTCGATCTGCGGCAATATGAATACAACCCACGGGACATGACATGCATGAGATTTTTCTCACCAGAAGCTTTTCAGCAAGTTCGTGACCTGAGATCTTATCGGCATTCTCAAATCGTCCGCTACTGAAGTTGCGCGTTGGTAGAGCTCCCATCTCATTCAGGCTAAGGATATTCACTGGTGTTCCATAGTCGTGGTATTTCTTCATCTCTCCCTTGTAGACCATCCTATTCCAAATCTTCCTGTAGATCTCTTTGAATCTCTTGCGGTCAAGAATCGGAAAGTCGTGAGATCCGCTTATCACGATCGCCTTCAGATTCTTGCTTCCGAATACGGCTCCGAGGCCGAGTCGACCGAAATGTCTGTAGGTGTCGACATTCACAGAAGCATAGGTCACAAGATTCTCCCCCGCTCTGCCGATCCTGATTATACTTCTCCTTCCTGAACCCGGTTCACGCTCTCTGATGATCCTTCCGGGGGTCATGTGACTTCTCATACCCCACAGAGTCTCGGCATTCCTGATGCGAATCGCCTCATCGTGAATTGAGATGTATATTGGATGGTCGGACTTTCCTCGAATTACAATTGCGTCGAACCCGGAGAAGCGCAGAGCCGTTCCTAATCTTCCTCCAGCATGAGATTCGCCCCATTCATCGGTTCTGGGTGATTTGAAAACTGCCACCGCCTTTGTCATTGCCGGAAAATACGCATTCAGAGGACCTATTGCAATGACTACAACATTCTCGGGAGAAAGAGCGGATACGGATGGCGAACAGCTCTCCGAAAACAGCTTCGCCGCAAGACCGCTACCTCCGAGGACTTCGTCCCTCAACTCGGGACGTTCAATGGTGGAAAAATCCGCCTTTGTGAGATCTATATCAAGTATTTTAACCAAATGATCAGGCCTCCTCTAATGCGAGAACCTCATGCGGGCAGAATTCAACACACGCGCCACATTGCGTGCATACAATGGGCTTTCCAGTCCTCGCCTCAATGGTGATCGCTCCTATGGTGCATGCATCCGCGCATGCGCCGCACGAATCGCACTTGGATAGATCGATTCGTACTCCGCCTCCCTTGCGCGCCCTGAGAGCACCTGTGGGACAGGCGCGAGCGCATACGGGATCCTTACACCCACGACATATTATCACGGTGAAACCGTTCTCCATACCGCCCTTTGTCTTTACGGTGATGGCAGAAAAATCTATGGAGAGAATACCAAACCTCCTTCTTGCGCATGCGTAAACGCAGCTTTCACATCCGATGCATCTATCCATATGTTGAACCTTGATTACCTTTGGCATCCAATCGCCTCCGATCGACTTTTAAGCGACAATACCGTCGGACTGATGATTGTATGAGTAATTCCGATGAATTTACCACCTTTGCCAAGAAGACCGCTTCCAAATGAATGTTTGGTGGTGGATGAATTGGCTTTTCTATTCAAATATTCCTTTTCCATAACAAATCAACTCCACATTCTTGATGTTTGAATTAACAATATTTCCAATACTATCAACAAGCCTAACCCATTTTCCGTAACTGAAAACACCTTTGACTCTGCAAACCTTTTTGTCATACTTTACTAAGTCATTTGGTTGAAGGCTATATCGCTGCCTTCTAATAGATGGTTTAAACCCTTTGCGATTCTTTTGAAGGCATCGATTATTTCTTCGGACCTGTTTTATAACATAAAGTTCACATCTTTCTTGAATCGTTCCGCCCGCAATGATGAAAGCATCGTTCACATGAGATTTCTCAAGCCCTCGTTTTATACGATTGCTTTTTGTGATATGCCCATAGGTGTGCTTACAATCCAGTGTATTGACCAGCTTCCAACGAACGGTTGTCATAAATGTTTCAGGTTTGAACCGATGGATTTCCTTCTCAGAAATGACATTTATTCCTTCGTGATGGCTATCGTGACAAGTCTTGCAAACCGTAAGCAGCTCTTCGGGTCTATTGGTCGCTCCTTCTTTTTTGCTATTGATATGATGAACTTGAAGAATCTTGTCCTTCGATTTACCTTTGCAATGCTGACAGGTATGGTTGTCTCGATGCAGTATATACTCACGGACATTCCAAAAACCAAGCCGGTCACCTTGTTGATATTCAGCTCCAGATATGTCGGGGTTCTTTATCTTTTGAATATCAAAACTCGCAACTTCAACGATAACCTTGGTCACGGGTAAAAGTTGTTTGATTTTTTCAACAAGTCTAATGTGGCTATCGAATTTGTGCTGGATACTTGGAGCTAACCATCCTTCCCCCCTACCACGGTTATCAAATCGTGGTTCTCGATGCCATAATCGGTTTCTACGGTTTCGGCGGTATTGTCTGCGTTGTTCGAGCTTCTTTGGAATGTCGGTTCTCAATTCCACCTCGCCGGACATTAGCTCGGCTTTCTCGGCCATCACCGAGAAGCCGATGTTCTTATAACCGCTGTCTATGCCCAGGGTTATGGGTTGCACATTGACCTCGCAATCCCATAACAATCGGATTGTGAATGGTCTGCATCTGATTACTTCGGCCTTTCCTTCTTTCAATAAATGCCTGGCTTTTGCGGGTTTGCAAGGCATCAGAGGTTGCCCATCCATGTTGAGGACATACGCATACACATTGGCTTTAGGCCCTCCTGTATGCTGAAGTTGGTCCACACCGGAGCTGTTAGAAGGAGTTTTTAAATTCCGCAACACTTGGTCGCATTGACCATGTTTAATCACGGAATCGCAGTTGCCACGGACTTGTGGAGCATCCGTAGGTGCGTATGTATCTCTCCCTCCTAACTTCTGCATGTCCTATGCCTCCTAATCAACTCTTGCGTTGCGAGTTACCTCGCAAGCCACTTCCAAAATCTATAATTTTGGTGGTGGTAGTTGACTTTCGCCATCTATTCTTCAAACGGCAGTCCGATGTGATAACTCAATGCAATCAGTTCATTCGCCGTGCTTGTATGATATTTATGCATTTATATAATGGCAAATAGGGATTTTCTAGATAATCCACATTTCTGTGCATTATTCGTCGAAAAAATTAAATGAGATGCAATGCAAGTGAAATAGGATAAATAAGTGATAATCCGAGTGAGAGGTAATGTGGGTGAGGTATGTATGATGATTTGTAACGTATGCGGATATCAAGTGGTATATCAATCCGATAACAAGAAATGGGTCTGTAGCGGCTGTAGTGCTGTTGACCCTCCAATCCAAGTCCAACCATTCAGATCTGGGAGACAGATAGATCTCTTCTCAATCGACGCAAATCTCATGATAAAGAGGCCAAGATCTAATACTGTCATCTCAACCGATTCTGAATTCTCGGAATTATTGGGAGAAGATGTGATAGAACAGCCTGATAAGTTCCCTCCTGAAAAAAGGAAGGAGAAGAGCACTCTATTCCGCAGCTGAAAAAGCTTTTTCATCTTCGATTCGAATCGGCTGTTCGGCTAGCAATGCGTTATCTCTCATATTTACGGCCTTCGAGAGAAACTGAGCTGTGATTATTAGAGATATGTGCGACAGCCCCTGCGGAAAATTTCCGAGGAATTCATGAGTATGTGGCACAACCACTTCGGAGTACAGGCCAAGATGATTAGATGTCGAAAGCAGGTGCTCGAAGTGCTCGACCGCGAGATCGATTTCTCCCATCAGAGCCAGGCATTGCACGAGCCAAAAGGAACACATCATAAAGGATCCGCCATCGGCTTCGGATGACGGACTCTTAAACCTGAACACCATCTTGTCCTTCTCGAGCTGATCCCTTATCATCTTGATCGTGTTGGTCATGATCGGATCCTTGACCGAGAGGAAGCCCACAAGCGGTATCGAGAGGAGCGATGCATCCACCTTTTTCGAACCTTGAGATTGGACGAATGAGCGCATCTCTTTATTGATGCATTTCTCCATGATCTCATCGCGTATCTCTTCTCTCACCGCGCTCCACTTTTTCTCTCTCTCCCTATCGCCCAGAAGCATGGCAATTTTTTGCGCGCGATCCATAGCTACCCAACACATCACCTTTGAGTATGTGTAATGCAACGGCCTTCCTCTGAGCTCCCATATGCTAAAGTCCTGCATCTTCCAGTTCTTTGAGATGAAGTCCGCAATAGATTGAACAATGCGCCATATATCGTCAGTCATATCTTTCTTTACGTCATAAGTGAAATGGATAGCGTCTATGAGAGATCCATAGGTGTCGAGCTGAAACTGATCATATGCTGCATTACCTATTCTGACCGGGCGCGAGTTGCAATATCCGTTGAGATGATCCAGAGTTTTCTCCGTCACAGTTGCATCTCCCTCGACGCCGTGAAGTATCCTGAGGTGTTCGAGATCTCGAACCTGACCTCTTAGCCTCCTCCTCACCCATCTCATGTATCTCCTCTTCTCGGAGTGATGGCCCACGAGATAAAGCGCCCAGACTGTCATTGCCGAGTCTCTTAGCCAGGAATATCTATAGTCCCAGTTCTTGTGACCTCCGCTAATCTCCGGAAGGGAGGTTGTTGGCGCGGCAATGATGGGGCCGCTGGGTTGATAGACCAGCATTCGGAGCAGAAGAGCGGATCTCGCAACTGCGTCTCTCCACCGGCCGCTGTAACTGGTTCTAGAGCTCCAGTCCTCCCAGAATTCTATCGTTTTCTGCAGCTTTTCCTCGCTGCGATAGACAAAACATTCGCGGACGATCTCATCATTATATCTCAGCACGAGCCATGCGCGCTCATCCTTTTTCAAGGTGAATCGAGCGGTTGCGCAGGAGTTGTGCACTTCGAGAGGGCGAGAGGATGATAATAAAATGCATTCTCTTTCGTGCTTTGCCACGCAGCCGTATCGAGCTGGTTCGAAGATGGTATATCCTTGGGCATAATTCATCCTCGGGGAGAAATCGACAGAGATCTCCATCTCTCCTTCGGTGCATCGCAACATTCGGTGAATCTCATTGAATGCCTGTGCCTCATCTTCCACCATGAAACACGGCATTAGCTCCACGAGTTCGCAGCTTCCAGTGGATGTCCTGAAGGTCTCCTTTAAAACATTTGTCTCCCGGATATATTCTTGAGTTGCTTCGAACTCAGCGGTTGGCTGAATTCGAAAGTGTCCTCCTCGATTCGGATCTAGAATGGCTGCAAAAACGCTTGGAGCGTCGAATTTGGGGAAACAGCACCAGTCGATGCTTCCACGCCTGGAAATGAGCGCAAGAGATCTGCAGTCTCCAACAGCGCCGTATTCCCTGAGAGGGGTGAATGCAGAGATATCACAGTTTTGTTTATTCATATATATGCCTAAAATGGATAGTCAAGTAGATATCATTTTATGAACTTCGTTGAAAGAAAGCCCACCACTTTAGCCGTTGGAGTATGTCAGATCTTATGGCTGCCTTTCATGGGTAGCGAGTAATTAGTTATCAGGAATCCCAAGAAATCTCTCGTACCCTTACTGTATTCTTCCGAGGAGACGAAATCAGCAACATCTTTCAAGGAGCTCACGGCCGAAGCGGGTGTGCCAAAGACGCCGCAGAGCTCTCTCATTACCATATCGTTCTCTCCGTCCCCGATTCCAGCAGTCTTCTCTTTGGAAAATCCTCCCATCGATTGGAGCCATCGTATTCCAGTTCCCTTATCGATGCCCGGTGGTAGGATCATGATCGAATCTACATTCACTATTGATCGCCAACCTGAAATATCAGAGAGCAAGGATGCCACCTCACTCTCTGAGAGCGCCTCAGTTGAAACAATGCACTCACCGTAATCGAATTCGATTCCTGCCTCAGAGAATTTCTCAATGACTAGGGTGTGACAATTGCTCTCGGCAAGAGCGTGCCAATCATTGTTCAAATATGCCCTGCAGCCATTTTCGCATATAATCGATTCGAATACCCCTTGATATCTTTCGAGAAAGATCTCCATGAAGGTCTGTTTCCGGCCGGTAACCAACGAGGTATGTATTCCACGTCCCCTCAATTCAGCTATCATGGAGATGCAGCTCTCATCTATCTTGAGATCGCGATCGGTAATGGTCCGATCGAAGTCTGCGATGAACATTGAAATAGCTTTCATATTATCTAGCATACTTGCGAGAACTTTCATAAGTTTTTCTATATTCGACGTGGATTATAAATCATTCATCATGAAATATCCGAAAAATGAATAAGTGATGAGCACATAATAATGAGATTAGCTTCATAACCCAAAGGTAAAACGAATAATTGAGACAAAATCGGTTGCAGATTTTGTTCTCTGAACGATCAGGTCTGTATTATCTTCAGACTAATCGTGCAATGGGAGGTGTGTTATCTCATGCAAACAATATGTATTAACTCTCAATCATCACCGATTAGGCTGTTGCGAGAGCTTCCCAAAAGCAACGGCTCTTTCTGCGTTAGACTAGAAGATTTAGTCGAGAATTTGGATTATAAGTATAATGCGGGCGGGGTCACGAGAATGGTCGACCCCATGGTGAATTACGGGGTTCGTACAGGTCATTTCTCCAATGTGGATTGGATTGCCCTGAGTGGCAGCGAGGATTACCAGATCGATATGGGGGATTACACGCTTCACGGGATCTCTCTTCCGCCGCGTATGCTGAGGAAATACGCCGATTATAAAGAGGCGATCTGGGATAGCATGCATGGCAGAAAAGTGCGTTTCACAAGATCAGGCTTCAGAGCGTATATGGATTATAATCGAAAAGTGGCTGAGAAGATCAAAGAGCTTAACCGCAATAAGGAATATGATCTGTTTTATATTCATGACTTCCAGCAGCTGCCTCAGGGAAAGCTGCTCGGAGACTTCGCTCCGCAGCTTTTCAGATGGCATATCCCGCTACGTGCCGACTTTTGCAGCGACATCGTGAGGGATAATCTAATCGGATTCCTGAATGAATATACTGCAGTGGTCGTGAGCACCGAGCAGTATGCAAATGAGCTCCGCAAGATGGGTTTCTTAGGACATTTGATTCACAGCTATCCATATGTCGATGAAGAGGCGCTGAAGAGCCATAATAACAACAGGTTAAGCGAATTCAAAGAGAGATGGGGATTATCCGATAGCGACAGGATTGTGCTCTGCGTGGCCAGAAGAACTCCTTCCAAGAACCAGAGCATCCTTATCCGCGCGATGAAAACGGTTTCAAAGGTCTGTCCAAAAGCCAAGCTTATACTCGTCGGGAACGGGAGTTTCTCCAATTCCGCGAAAGGCGGCCTGGGGCTTTCGAAATCGGAAAAATGGGCGAACCACTTGGGTTCGTTGATATCTTCTATGAATCTTGAGAATAATGTGATTATGACAGGATACCTGGATACCGAGCAGATCCAGATGGCTTATCAGAGCTCAGACCTCCTGGTACTCCCCTCTCTCTTTGAGGGATTCGGGCTGGTTGCGATTGAGGCTTGGTTCTATCAGAAGCCGGTGATCGTAAGCAAAGAGGCTGGGGTGGCGGAGAGAGTCGCTGAGGGGGAGAACGGATATACATTTGATCCGCGCAAGCCAAGGGAGTTAGCTGATAAAATACTGACAATATTAAGAAATCCCACTCTAGCAGAAGAGATGGGTCGAAATGGCTATGATATCGCCCAGAAACATGCTCTTGATGAAGGACTGAAGAGCGAAATCGCGATGACCCAAGAGACCATCGAGCTATGGCAGACGGAGAGGGCTTTCGGCACCTTTATTGATTTCGCGGAAACTTGAACTCATATTGTCTTCATCATTTTCTCGGCGGCAACACATGTTCCCGAGATGCAATCTCCGAGACCAACGGTGAGCCGGGGATTCTCGATTATTGGTGTTGGAACACAGATTATTCCCTCTGCTCTGCCTTCGGGAATCTCTGAGCCATCTGATGAATGTATTAGCTGATCCGATAGGCTCTCGGCGGCTTTGAAGCCCTTCTCAGAGGGGGAAAAGGACAGAGTCTTCAAATCCTCGGGATACGGCATCCTTCCATTAATTGCTGCTGCACAAACCACGGCGGCGGAGAATATCAAAGCCCTGATCGATGAGATAACGCTTCCTGTCTCACCAGCCCTCAAATAGTATCCAAGCGTGTGCATGTGAATTCTTCGAACGCCGAGCCTCAATAGGGCATTCATTGCTTCGACCTGCTCTGGAAGAGTGAACTTTCTACCGAGATGCACAGGAGCGCTGCCGACGGCTGCAGATAAAGTCTGTAGCTCCGTTTCGTTGAGTCCAATGCTATCGAATAATGGGATGATTTCTTTCACCATAGCATCCATCTTTTCCTTATCGGCCATCGAGGTGATCTCGAGGTGCAGAATAGCATCTGGATTGCTATCCCTTACTATTCTAGCATGAGATGCAACCTTCTTGAAAGCGGAGTCATAATCCTCGCCCATATGATTCAATCCTGCAACAAGAAATAGATCACAGGTTCGCGATATTTCAGGCAATGCTTTCTCGAATGAGGGATCAATTTGTATTGCAGATACAGGGTCGACGATGATGCGATTATGTCGTTTGCATGCTCCTCCAGTTATTGCCGGCTGTCCTTCTGCAAATTCGAAGATTAAATGTCTCTCGCTCCTGAGCTCAGAGCCTATCTCATGCGGTCCGACGAGCTTGATTCGTCCTTCGCTTATGATGGGCGCAAGTAGATTCTCCTCTCTTAGAAGGTTGCCGAGAAGCTCATCAACTCTATCTGGGTGAATAATGGCGGGATGATCGGAAAAGCGTGAGATGATTGACCCAATAATTGCAGCCTGACCGCCGATGCGCGGTATAAAATCATAGCGGGATTCTAAATATTCAAACAGCTCATCGCTTGCGTGCATCTCCGATGCGATACCATTTCTGAGACTGAAATCAAGCACAGCTGCGAAATCCTCAATTTTATTCAAGATGGCCTGAGGCGTTCTATCTGCTCTCGTAGATGGCAGTTGTTGAATATCCTCGTCGCGCAATTTGTAAATTTTATCGACTACTTCATTGTATGCGGTAATAATGCGACATCCGCGAATGGGATTCTCCGGGTGCGTATTCTTGTACAATCTCTGCCATTCATTCATTGATCTTTCAGTCATCATACTCAGAGCAATTATGTAACATATGTATTGAAAATTGTTTGCATCATCAGGATCATCCTCAAATTGAATAACCCTCATCCATTTTTCTATCTCTTTTTTTAGTGCTGCTATATGAGAGGCTACGCTATGAAATCACCTTAACTAATATATCTCTATCTAGCGATAAAAAATAAGACAGCCGTAGATGAAAATGAGCGCTATCGGAATACGCTGCAACGGATAATTTTCGAGGAAGAGCAGAAAATATTGAAGATTATCAATTCTGATAGAATTGCAATGCACAAAGATTATTATAAATGCCTGTCTTAATGGACGCCGAGGGGATCTCAGAGACCACAGGCAATGCGCATAACCAAGGGGGAGGGAGCTTCGGTTTCCAAAATGGCACCGAATAGATTTTTTGCGCAAAAGTCTTCGGCAATGGGGTCCCTATTTATTACATATTAGAGTTTTTTATTTCGATAATCGGCAGATGCCGGAGATTGAATCAGGGGGCGAGCAGCCTGGCCTTTCTCCGGAATCATAGATGACATTATACTATTCGTTTGATTCTCGCGAGGTTGGGTTATTATTTATGAACGCGAACATCGGCTAACAATTGAAATCGAGCGAAAACATGACCTACTCAACCGATTATTAGGATGCGACGAATACCAGGGAGCAGATGCCGATGAAGGTTGAGATAGCCATTGAAGGATTGAAACCAATTATCGCTGAGATAGATAAAACGGAATCCGAGACGTGCAGAATTTTTATGGCTTCGCTCCCGCTGACCAGCATAGTGAACAGGTGGGGGGACGAGATCTATTTCTACGTGAAGTTCAAGGCACCTCTTGAAAGGGATGCAAGATCGGAGATGGCGATAGGTGAACTAGCATACTGGCCCGAAGGTCCGGCACTCGCCATCTTCTTTGGTCCCACGCCAGCCAGCAAAGGAAAAAAACCAATAGCTGCCTCGGATTGCAATGTTCTCGGAAAGACGATATCATCTCCCACTGAACTTCGTAAGGCAAGGGATGGATCGAAGATCAGCATTCGAATCGCAGGGGAAAATACCAAGTCGAATTCGACAGGATGATCGCAATGAACCAGGGTGGGTATCTCAAGCTGCTCATCGAGACGATACCGGGCTACAGAGGCTACGAGAGCGTCGAGGGAAAGACTGTAACCGATATTCTTGTGAGGGAGAGATGCACGGTAAATATGAATACTATCATGGTAAATCTCGAGCATTGCAGAGGAAAGATGATCTCGACGATGGGAGCTGATCCATCTGAAATGAAAATCATCTCTTCGCTCATCCGGTTGGCGAAGGAGCCACTTCTTTTAATCACGAGCCATGAAATGCTCGGTGCGCAAGGCAGCTCTTCTGCAAATCAAGAAAAGGAAAGACTTTACGCGCTGGACAGGAATATTCTGGAGCTGGGCTTGCAGCTTGAGAAGCTATCGGAGGACATGCTCTCCTCTCTCATGGCTGCAGATGATCTCGACCTCGCGGAAAGAGAGATCTTTCTTCAGAGGGGATTGAATCATCTCAGGGAGCTTTGGCGGGAGAGATTTACCATTCTCAAAAGGCTGACCTATTAGCCTCTTCTCCGTGGTTTCAAAGAATTCAGATAATCTGAGATTATTTTCTCATGATCAAATGCGAGAGGGGGTAGCTTCTCGAGCGGAAAGAGCTTCACGGAGGTCTCGTCGCTGTCCGTCAGCTTACCACCCTCAAGCGAGAGGAGATAAACTGCGCTGACGACATGACTTCTGGGATCTCTAACAGGATCGGAATATACTCCCAGGAGACGCTCCACCCGGCAGTTGAGCCCCGTCTCCTCCTTGAATTCCCTGATGACGCACTCTTCGAGCTTCTCTCCGTATTCCACGAAGCCCCCTGGGAGCGCATAACCTTCCTTGAAGGGCTCGTGCTTTCGTTGAACGAGGACAATTTTTTCCTCTATGACCAGAATTCCATCGGTGGCCAGACTTGGTTTTATGAAAAATCGTTGATAGGCGCTGCTCAGCATCTTATACCTGTTCTCGAATTCCGTGAGAAGCCGCTCGCCAACCTCCGTGAGGCTGGTCTGCCCACCTTCCGCGCCCCCTCTCTCCGATTTCACGATCTTTTCACCGTAAATTTCCTCCATATGCTGGATCATCCCCCACGCGTGCCTGTACGACATTCCCATACGCCTGGCCGCAGTGGCGAGAGAGCCTGTCTCCCTTATCTCGCGAAGAAGCGTTGCCCTTCCGGTGCCCATCAGCGATTTCCCTTTGAACTTGAGAACTGGACGAAAATCGAACTCCAATGAGATTTTACCACCTTTGATCTCTTCATCTGCTTATGCCCGCTGATGAACTTAAATTCTTGTCGAAAATCGCGATCACTACTGGAAAAGCTTTATGCATCCCATAATTCGTCAAGGGATGAGAGGTCGACGTAGTGTTCAAGATACCGACTGTGCTGAGGGCGGACGAACTCATTGATAAGGCGTTCAAGAAATCCTCGAGAGTTAATGTGCCCAGGAGGAGCAAGATCGACTTTGTCAGGCAGAAAAATATTGCGAAGATCACGTCTGCTTCGGAGATCATGTCCTTGACGCTCAGGAAATATGTGAGAGCATTTCCGGATGTAGACAACCTGCCCCCGTTCTATCTGGAGATGATAGACCTTCTCATTGGTGCCGACAGGCTGAAAAAATCGTTGGGTGCAGCCGATTGGTGTGCATCTCAGGTGATGCGCGTCTCTCGATCATACCGGTTAAAGATCGGGAAGAGCAGGAATATCAGCGAAATTGATGCCATGAGAGGGGAATGTTACGGCCGCACTTCTTCCCTGGTCAAACAGATAGACAAGGAGCTGAAGTTGCTCGGCGATGCGAGGAATGAGCTCAAGCGAATGCCGACGATTGCTCCTGACATGAGAACCATTGTCGTTGCCGGAGCACCCAATGTCGGCAAGAGCCAGCTGGTAGCCGCAATCTCCACAGCAAAGCCGAAAATTGCCAGTTATCCGTTTACGACGCAGGAGATTACCGTCGGTGTCCTTGCTATGAACAGAAGGAAATTTCAGATTATCGATACTCCCGGGCTGTTCGATAGGCCGCTTGAGAAAAGAAACGAGATCGAGCGCCGTGCCATTCTCGCCCTTCGTCATCTCTCTGATCTGATGATTTTCATTCTTGACCCAACTGGCACATGCGGCTATCCGATCGGCTATCAGCTCTCGTTGCTCGAGGAGATCAAGAGACAGTTTTCTCATGCGAGGATGATCGTGATAGAAAACAAGGCGGATCTGTTGAGAGAGAAGAGATACGAGCTCGCGGTGAGCGCTCTCACCGGTGCCGGGCTGGAAGAACTCAAGAAAGCGATTGAAACGGAGCTGTCTGATTTCGTACAACAAGATATTTAGTCGTCGTTTGCACTTTCCCTTTAGTGGGCTGCACTTGTTTAATATCCGGGATTTATGCGCTGTTTTATCCCGGTTCAGCTCATGGGGAGCGGAGCTAGATAGAGAATGAATAAACCAGCATGCAGTGGATCGATGGATGCATATTTCGAATCGCTCAGAGAGCAAGTGGATACATGCTATTCCATTGCTCGAGCAGCACGGGCGAGGGGGATCGATCCTTCCACTGAGATTGAAATCCCCCAGGCGGAGGACCTCGCTTCGCGCGTGGAGACGCTCCTATCGAACTGGGGGACGGAGGGCGTCGCGAGCAGAATTCGAGAGCTGAGCAGGAGGCTCGACAGAGAGGAGGTCTCTATCCAAATTGCAAAAGAGCTCGTGACCAGAGAAGCAAGGAATAAGGAAGAGGCGATTGAAAGGGCGATCAGAGTAGGAGTTGCAGTCCTGACTGAAGGCATACTTGTCGCTCCGCTGGAGGGAATTGCCGGGGTCAAGATTCGGAAGAACAACGATGGGTCGGACTACCTCGCGGTCTACTTTGCTGGTCCGATCAGATCTGCCGGAGGTACAGGGCAGGCCATGTCGATTCTGATAGCTGATATCGTCCGGCGCGAATTAGGGATCTCCAGATATCGACCTACCGAGGGCGAGGCACAGAGATGGAAGGAGGAGATACCCCTCTATAAGACCTGCCAACATCTGCAATACACGCCGACAAACTGGGAGATAGAACTCATTGCGAAGAACACTCCGGTATGCATCGATGGCGAGGGGACCGAAGATGTTGAGATCTCCGGCTTCAGGGATCTGCCCAGGATAGAGACGAACAGGGTTCGAGGTGGTGCATGTCTGGTCTTCGCTGAGGGGCTGTGCCTGAAGGCACCTAAGCTGCAGAATCACGTGAAGAGATTGGGGATCGATGGTTGGGATTTTCTCGACGATTTTCTCCGGCAGAAGGAGGCGACGACAGATGCCTTTAATGGAGGCGTTATCCCCAGTTCTAACTTCTTGAAGGATATTGTAGCCGGGAGACCAGTTCTATCGCATCCCTCTAGGATAGGCGGATTTAGGCTGCGATATGGCCGCAGCAGGGCAAATGGTCTCGCTGCCGTTGGTCTGAGCCCCGCGACAATGCACATTCTTGGAGGGTTCATCGCGATTGGAACGCAGATGAAGCTAGAACGCCCCGGCAAGGCGGGAGCTGTGACGCCCTGTGATTCCATCGAAGGGCCGATCGTTCTTCTGGATAACGGTGATCTCGTCCAGATAGATACTTTCGAAGAGGCGATTCGACTGGAGAAGAGGATCGAGGAGATTGTCGATGTCGGAGAAATTCTGATACCCTTCGGAGAGTTCGTAGAGAACAATCATCCGCTCGTTCCAGTGGGATTTACGGTGGAGGAGTACCGAGTTCGATTGAGCTCCGTAACGGAAAGTCTACCCACCGATTGGCAAAATCCGTCTTTCGAGCGGGCGGTAGAGATATCGAAAGATTTCGGCATTTCGCTTCACCCGAAATTCAATCTCTTCTGGTCGGATATTTCGATCGATGAGCTGAAAGAGCTCAGGAGGCATATTGTCACTACCGGTAAATTCTCCAAGATGCTGATTATTGAGAATAGTCCAGAAATAAAGAAAATTCTGGATCGACTGGGAGCGCTGCATAAGGTGCGCGATGAGAAGCTCAAGATAGATCACTATGCCGAGCCGCTCGTTTTCTGTCTCGGGCTCGATGTAGATGGGAAAGGTCATCTGATCGAACGACATGAGATACCTAAGGCTGATAGCTCCCTCAATGCCTTGAGGCAGCTGTGCGGTATCTCGATTGCTCCGAGAGCGATCACGAGAATAGGAGCGCGGATGGCTCGTCCTGAGAAAGCGAAAGAGAGGAAGATGAGACCGCCGCCGCATGTGCTCTTTCCGATCGGTACCAACGGCGGTGCACAGCGGCTTGTGAACGAGGCGGCCAAGAAGGGCGAGCTGGAACTGATCATGGGTGAGAGGAGATGCCCGGTCTGTGGAGCGACGACCTTTTCCTCGCTTTGCGAATGCGGATCGCATACGATATCCAGGGGATCGATTACCACGATGACCATTCCGCTTCGAGAGCTGCTCGAAGCTGCAGCGCGACGAGTGGGGATGAAGAGCTTTCCAGACATCAAGGGCGTCCAGGGGATGATATCCAAAGAGAAGACCCCGGAGCCGCTGGAGAAGGGCCTTTTGCGTGCGAAGCATCAGCTGTTCGTATTCAAGGATGGGACTACGAGGTTTGATTCAACTAATGCCCCTTTGACGCATTTCAGACCGGCGGAGATAGGTCTGACGGTGCGCGAGGCAAGAAAGTTGGGATATGAGAGAGATGCCTTTGGTAACGAGCTTACAGATTCGGAGCAGATCTGCGAGCTGAAGGTCCAGGACATCATCCCGCCCGCGAGCTGCGGGAAATATCTTGTGGGCGTCGCGAAGTTCATCGATGAACTGCTGGAGAGATTTTACGGACTTTCTTCCTACTATCGAGCATCAAAACCCAGGGATATGATCGGCCACTTGGCGCTTGGTCTTGCCCCGCATACTTCAAGCGGAGTACTTGCGAGAATAATCGGCTTCTCGAACGCTCAGGTGGGATATGCACATCCGTACTTCCACTCGGCTAAGAGGAGAAACTGCGACGGAGATGAGGATTCGATTATTCTGCTCATGGATGCTCTTCTCAACTTTTCGAGATCGTTCCTGCCCGAGAAAAGGGGCGGATTGATGGATGCCCCGCTCGTCTTGACGACGAGGCTTGATCCGGACGAGATAGACAAGGAAGCTCACAATATGGATCTCCTCTGGGAGTATCCGCTGGAGCTCTATGAGGCGGCAAGGGAGTGCGCATCCCCAAAGAATCTCGAGAAGATGATGGATCTCGCTGGTGGAAGAATAGGGACCGTGCTGCAGTACGAGGGGTTTGGATATACTCACGAGCTTTCTCAGATCGACAAAGGGCCGTTCAGCTCGTCATATACGGCCTTTGGATCCATGAATGCGAAGATCGAGGCGCAGCTGGAGATCGCCAAGAAGATTAGAGCCGTCGATGTTGACGATGTCGTTCACCGGGTGATAACGAGGCATCTGCTTCCCGATCTCATAGGAAGCCTGAAGAGCTTTTCAACGCAGCAGCTCAGATGTCCAAAATGTAATACGAAATACCGGAGAATGCCACTGCGCGGCAGATGCGTCTGCGGAAACGCGCTCATACTCACGATGCCGGAGGGTGGCGTCAGTAAGTATCTGGAGAAGGCGAAGGAAATCGCGGATAGGTATGATGTCCCGCGATATACGAGGCAGAGAATAGAGCTTGTAGAAACATCCATTACTTCGCTATTCCAGTCAGATCGAGTCAAGGACAGCCGCCTGGACGATTTCATGTAGCCACTTATTTTCCCAGGCTGGAGACCATCTCCCCGAACCCCTTGAACTTCTCCTCGAGTATCTTCAGAGTGCGTATCAGAAGCTCTTTGGCGCTGAGCGCTCCATCGGTCTCGTACTTGAAAACTATTTTCGAGGGATCCTCCCCGACCGTGATGCAGCCGAGCTCACATACCTCGACACAAGCCATACAGAGGTTGCATTCCTCGGGATGGGCGATTACTATCTTCTTCCCCTCTCGAACAAAGACATCCTTCGGGCATGAGTTAATGCATGCCTCGTCAAGGTCGCATTTCGAGGGATCGAGCGATATTTTGGCAGTGTATCTCAGACCGACGCCGCATACGGGAGAATATTTCGCGTGCTCCTTACCAGTTGATAGCTGAGCAGTAGCATAGGCAAGTATCGCCTGCCCATCTCTCAATTTGACGATCGGGACTAGATCATTCTTGATCTTGAACTTGCTGTCACCCAGCGGCTCCAAATCTCCGCTGTAAGCGATACACGGCCCCTTCTTGTTAATTGAATACATTATGGTGCAGCTTGGGCAGCCCTCGCCTCCGCATGCGCATTTATCCCTGAATACGAATATATCCAGATCTGTTGGGATGGGTAGAAGGCTGAGCCTGTGAGCTATAATCTCATCAAATAGCGGTGAGATGCTCTCGAACTCTTTTCCTTCCTCGCCCATAATCGCACCCATATGAAACTCGACGCTATCGATTGCCATCTTCGGCACATCCGCTATCATGGTTCTCCTGATGGCATTTACAACGGATGGATTGGTATCGCTGAAGACGACTAATCCCTTGGTCGCCGTCATCTCCTTTATTTCGACCTTCATTTCGATCACTCGTAACGATAGGAAAATATTTACTCAGACCCTCCGTCCCCTTCTTCCGCCTCTCTTTTTCGTGCCATCATGGGGGACTGGGGTAACATCTTCTATGCGGCCGATCCTGATACCAGCACGGGCTATCGCTCTGATTGCCGCCTGAGCACCAGGACCTGGTGAGAGGGATTTATTTCCGCCAGGTGCTCGGACCCTGACATGTAATCCTTCAATACCCTTTTCTCTCGCGATCTCCGCCACCCGTTCTGCCGCTCTCATAGCCGCATATGGGGATGCCTCATCCTTGGCAGCCTTCACAACCATGCCACCGCTGCATTTGGTGATCGTCTCCGCACCAGTAATATCCGTCACGGTGATCACGATATTGTTATAGCTAGCAAATATGTGAGCAATGCCCCATTTGACCATTCAATTCACTCCTCTTTATCCTTCGAGCCCTTCTCGTCGCTCTCCTTTTCTGTTTCCGCCGGATGATCGGAATCCTCTTTCGGCTTTTCGATCGATGTTTTTTCCGCTTCTCGAGCTTTCTCTTCGCTCTGCTTATTATTCTTCATTGAGGGCTTCGCATCAGCAGCGGCCTTTTCCTCCTCTTCCTTCTTCTCCTGCTCAGCCATTGCTTTTTCCTTCTCCAGCTCGATCGCATCCTTCGGCTTGGGATGCATCGGGTGCAGCTCATCTGCGATTGGCGAGCTCGTTGCATAGTTGATTATCTCCTCCTCGGTCCGCTTTACAGCATAACCGGGAATAGTGACTCGCCTTTCGCCGATCGCCACATGCCCGTGCACAATCAGCTGTCTTGCCTGCGAAGCCGAATAGGCGAGGCCTCTCTGAAAAACCATTGTTTGAAAACGCCTCGTGAGAATATCCTCCACGCTGAGCGAGAGGACATCGTTGAGAGTGGTGTCCTCGGTCGGCAACAAGCTCAGGCGTCCGCATTTATCCAGAAGCTGCTTTGTCTCAATTTCTGCCTGCTGATCTCCCGTCCTGAGGCGAGCTTGAAGATCTCTGCTCTGCGACCTCAGCGATCGGAGTAACGATTGAGCTTTCCATAATTCTCTCTTGTTCTTGAGGCCGTAGCGTTTCACGAGTTCGCGCTCAGCCTTTATTCTATCTGCGCGCCACGGATGAGAGGGCTTATCATATTTTCTCCTGGGAAATTTCGGATCGCCCAATCATTCACCTCTTCGAGGACTGCGTTGCCTGACCAGGGACTCCCTTCTTGCGAATAACACCCATTTGAAGGCCGGTGCGGCCGTTCGCTTTCGTTCTCTGTCCTCGAACTTTCTGACCCTGTTCGTGGCGAATGCCTCTGTAACACCTGATCATCTTCAACCTGTTGATATCATCTCTATGAGCCATGTCGATATCCACTCCGACAAGATGTATGTCCTCTCCGGATTCCAGATCTTTCTTTCGATTCATCATCCAGGGCGGTACATGCTCCGCAAAGCCGAGGATAATTTCCTCGAGCTTTGAAATTGTCTGGTCATCGAATGTGCCCATCTTGGTGCGGGGGTCGAGCCCCGTGATCTTCGTGATTGCCTGGGCAGAACGGAGACCAATTCCCTTGATACTGGTTAGCCCGACGAGCAGCGTCTCTTCGCCGTTTATGTCTGTATTGACTATTCTTACAATATATTTGAAATCCTCCCCCTTTGCGGAAGCATCGCTGCCGCTGTCTTCTTTGGGGGCATCGCTCTTGCTTACTCCAGGCTTTCTCGCCAAATATCAACCTCCGATGTGAGATCCAGACTAGATTAAAACCCGAATCCAGCGGGAATCATTTCAGTCGGATGTAAAGCCTCAAAATGCTATACCATATAAAAGTGTTTTGATATTGAAAAAAATCTGTCATATCTATCCAGATATTAAGGCAAGAAGAAGCTCACATCTCCTATCCTCAAAACGAGTCTGGCCCAGCAGCGCAGGCCTTTTCCTACTTTTTCCGAAATCCATTGTTACTAATAGATCTTTTATTCGGGGATCATTCAGGGATTAAAACATGAGTGGGCCAATCCGAGCCCGAACATTGCCTATTGCCAAACAGTGTCTTCGAAATTCCTAAACAGGTAGAACGCTCATATTCTATTATTACTCTCGTTATTATTACTCTCGTAAGTCTTAAGAAAAGGTGTTCATGTAATTATAATGATTCAAACCCAGCAATTGAACATATGTCAATTATTCTGTCAAGGTTTGAGAATTAATTCATATTCAAGCTGCATTGGGAGAGGAGCCAAAAGATTTATAGAATAAAAACAGCTTCGAACTTCAAGAAAGTTGGGGGGTTACTCGTAATGGTCAATGAAGTAAGCGGTCCTGCAAACGAAAGAAGAGGATTGTTGTTCCATCCGTTCATATTGAAACAGGTGCTTTCAATTGGAGCTATTATTATTTTGATCACGATTGCTTTCCAGGCAATTGTTCCCGCAGTCAGTGCTGCAGAAGATTTAAGGATTTTCTATTACGGTGCAGACGAAGTACTCGACAGCGCAAATCCTTATTTGGGTATTCTCGAAATCTCGTACGTCTTTTACAGCATGATATGGGATACTATGACTGCCAGGGATATGGATTTAATCACGGTTCCGAATCTGGCCAACTCCTGGTGGGCGATGGATGGAGCTACAGCTTCAAGTCTTTCAGAGCCAACGGATTTCTCAAATACTATTGTTTTTCCACAGAATAACTCTCCAGCCGATTGGGCATATGGCTCCGTCTGGGAATACAATTTAACGGAGTATATCTTCTGGAATGACGGGACACCTTTTACTGCCGAGGATGTTGCATTTACGATAAACATGCAAATAAGGGAAAACTTCAATATCTATTGGGCATACCAGCCAACCACTGTTTGGATACATCATTGTGAAGTTGTCAACGATCTTAAGGTGAGAATATTCTACGCCGATACTCAGAATACTAACTGGCCTTTTCCAATTTCATTTGGTAATGAGGTTGGACTTTATATAATGCCAAAACACTATTTTAAGAACTTTCCTTCGGTCCATCTCGCCTTCGATTTTGATGGCATTCCAGCTATTGGAACCGGGCCACTCATGGGTACAGCGAAACTCAGGCAAGAAGTGATCGCAGGAGAATTCGTCACTTTAGTTAAAAATCCGTATTACGACTTCATTGATCCCGCGGACGGTATCAGAAAAGGCCTCGGGGCCGCGTACAATCGAACAATTGAGGTCGATAAACTGATTATGAAGATGTTTTCGGATATGAATACACTTCATCTCGCCGTCGAAACTGGGCAGGTGGATGCGGCTATTATCTTACCCGGAACCTATCTACAATGGTTATCTAGGCAGGAAAATGGAACTCTGCCTAGCGAGATAACGCTCGTACGCATGTATCCCTGCAGGGGATTTACAAAACCGATCGGCTTCAATACCTATGGTGACGCTCCTGGCACGCTTAATGCTCTTAGGCTAGATCCCGCCGTGCATAGAGCTGCCGCCATAGCTACGAACAAGAGCTTCATAATAAAATCGGTTTACAGCAATATGGGCGAACCCGGAACGGGAATAATAGCGACGCCCGCCTGGCCAGACTGGTATTGGGAGCCCGGAAATGAGACTTCGTGGTTCAATCTTACAGATGGAAATGGCGTCATTATTCCAGCAGGAAGCTACAGCAAACCGATGAAGGATGTCATGGAGTTCGATCTGGATCTTGCGAACGATATTCTAGATGCCGCAGGCTATGTGTGGACCGGTGAGGAAGGAAACAGCGTGAGAGAGGCTGGGCCTCTCGTTGGAGAGAGAATGCAACACCTCTTTGGATTGACTCCTGCAGCAATAGTAGGAGAGACTCTCGAGTTCGAAATGGTTATTGCGATGACGGCGAGTGATGACCGAAGGACTGGCCTTTACATCACGGACGAATGGATGAATATTGGTATCGATGCATGGCCTCTATATGTGGACGATCCGACATGGGATCAATTGGTCTACAGCTACACATTCAACATTATGTTCACCTACTGGAGCGGGGACGTAGATCCGAACTACCTCTGCTACATTACGACGACCATGTCATTAGGTGGCTGGAATGAATTCGGCACAAATGATCCTGTGTACGATCAGCTGTTCTACAATCAGGCCAAGGCACAAAATTACACGGAGAGAAAATATTGGGTCGATGAATGCAGCAAATACCAGTATCTCTCGGGCAGCATAATCACGTTTGTTTACCCGGAAATCTGCTATGCATATCGAAATGATACATGGACGAATTGGGGAAATTGGACAGAACATGTTGGGCTTGGTATCGACTTCTTCTGGTGTCAGATACCGTTTTTGTATACCATAAAGTACAATCCTTCTCAGCCGGATTCGGGTCCTGATGCTATTATTATCGCGGCAATCATTGCTGCTGCGTTAATAGCCGCTGTGAGCATCACTATTATCACGAGGAAAAAGAAGAAGATAGAGCAGCTCAAAATGGACGAAGAAGAGGAGAGTGAAGAGGAAGTATCGTAGTATTTCATACTCTCAAATGTGTATCTTCCGATACAATCTCTTTCATTGATAGGACTCGGAAAAAGCATCAGTCTCATTCCAGTGTTGATGTGTCTCCGATTGGAAGACAGAGCTCCATTGCTTTGATAATAGAGCTCCTATCGTGGCAGTATCTCAAAGTATGAATCGCTCCTCGACTCAGATAACAGAGCGGTATTTATTGTCACGCCAAGGCTAACTTTGCCTTCGTTCCAGTCAATGAAGTATATTATCGTATATTTCAGAGGAGCCAGCTATCGATGAAAAAACGTTTTAGAAAGAACGAACAATAAGACTTGCTTTTTTCGTATACATCAACAGGAATAATTATCGTATCAGTCGCAGAAAACATTAATTAGTTGCGTCTTATTCAAGTAACACGAAATTAAGAAAAGTATTACCGATGATAAAATGCACCTTCCTGATGGACTCATATGGCCACCAATAATGGCGCTCGGCTGGATATTGGCTATTGTCATCATTACGATTGCGGTCAGAAGAGTGAAGGGCAGCATTCCGAGCGAAAGGATGCCGACAATGGCAGTTCTCGCAGCGGGAATTTTCGTTGCTCAGATGCTTAATTTTCCAATAGCAGGAGGGACAACAGGTCATCTGATTGGCGCAACAATTGCCACTCTAATCGTCGGGCCTTGGGCTGCAATAATTGTCATGAGCGTTATCATAATTGTCCAGGGTCTCATGTTCGGCGATGGAGGAATATTGGCCTTGGGACTGAATCTTACCAATATGGCGATTGTCGGAGTTGCCGTCAGCTGGATCGTCATTAAAGGTGCAGGAAGATTCAAAATGGAAATCTCAACTTTCGTTGCTGCCTGGCTCGCAGTCCTGGCCGCTGCGACGATTTGTGCCATTGAACTCGCAATTAGTTACGCCGCCGCGCCAGATGCCTATGGAATTATCTGGTCAATTTCCATTCCTACAATGGTCGGCCTTCACGCAATGATTGGTCTCGGAGAGGGAATCATCACCTCATCCGTCATGGCATATGTTTTGAGGGTCTCGCCGGAGATAGTTCAGACCTCCCATCGGAGAGTGGAGGCGATTGCGCAATGACTGCAATCCCCAGGAGAGAACTGCTTGCGATCGTCTGCATTCTCGCCATTTTCGCGGCGAGCGTTATCGGATTCATGCTCTTCTCTGCTGACAAACCAGATGGCCTTGAGCAGACCATGGCAGAGGCGGGATTTGAGGAGCAGGAGCCGCTATACACCGCCCCCTTGGATTACGGCAATGACTACACGGAGTATGTCGCAATGGGCATTCTCGGCTTCTTTGTCGTTCTGTTCGTCTCGCTCGGGATTACAAAGCTAATGATGAGAAAGAATGAAACATAGGCATGTTGACGAGTTTGCAAAGCGCTCTCCGCTTTCCAATGTGGATCCGCGAACGAAGCTTGTAGCTTTAATCTCCTTTCTTATAGCTGCCGCATTTGCTACAGAAATGAAAGCGATAATAGCTGTTGGAGCATCGGCTCTGGTCGTTGCGCTGGTCTCGCGCATTCCTGCCAAGCACCTGGCAATGAATTTCGTAGGGGCGCTTCCCTTCGTGGTGGCAGTTGCGTTAGGGGCGCTCATCGCGGGGAACCCAACAACGGCAGTATTGATTTCCGTTCGTATCGGAGGCTCGGTGCTCGTCGCCATTGTTTTCGCATCCACAACATCGGTCTTTGATCAGATAAGGGCAATGCAATTCTTCGGAATACCCCGGATTTTCACATCGATGATCCTGCTGATCTATCGCTTCATCTTTATCTTCATTGACGAGTTAGAACGCATGAAGCTCGCGCGCATCGCCAGGGGGTTCAGCTTCACCAGAGGCAATCTGCTTCAGAAGAGGACCATGAAAATAATCGCTCACACTATAGGCATGCTCTTCATTCGTGCAAATGAAAGGGCGATCCGAGTGTTTGATTCGTTGCGCAGTAGAGGGTTTGATGGGACAGCGGTGACAAGACGCCCGCTTAAACTCGCTTCCATCGATGCGGTCTACGGCGTGCTGTTCGGTGCAAACATCATATTCATCGTCATCATTCAGCTGGAGGTCATACCTTGACCGAGGCCATTGCAGTAAGGCAGTTGTCATTCACATATCCCGATGGAATACTCGCCCTCGAGAATGTGAACTTGACGATTAAGACTGGAGAGAGGGCCTCAATTATCGGTCCTAACGGCGCGGGAAAATCTACTTTGCTGCTTTTACTCGGAGGACTGAGAGCGCCGACTTCCGGGGAGATACGGATACTGGGCAAGAAGATTGACAAGAAGTCGGCGTCGAAGTTGCACTCGCAGATTGGCATTATCTTTCAGGATCCTGACGATCAGTTGTTCATGCCAACGGTCGAAGAGGATGTCGCCTTTGGCCCGACTAATCTCGGCTTGACCGATTCCGAAATCAACAGAAGAGTGAATGAGGCGTTGAAGGCAACAGGATTAGAGGGATTTGAAGAGAGGGCGCCCCATCATCTGAGCGTGGGCGAGAAACGGCGCGTGGCAATAGCAGGAGTGCTTGCTATGTCGCCGGATGTGATGCTTCTTGACGAACCGACATCGGGGCTGGATCCAAAGGGTAAAGAGGAGATCATGCAGCTTATCAACGCTCTGCCCGGAACGATTCTACTGGTATCTCATGACATGGACCTTGCCCTCGATTTCTCGGAGCGCATTGTTCTCCTGAGGAGGACAATTCTCTTCGACGGAGCGGCAAGGGAGCTTTTCGGCAATGAAGAGCTGTTGAGCTCCGCAGGATTGATACGGCCGAAGTTACTCTGCATTTCACAGCTATTGCGAGAGGAGGGAATCATCGGCGCTGAGGATATGCCCAGCTCGCTCATGAAACTCGGAGAAATTCTGAGAGCGCGAAATAAACATTAGAAGTCAGAACTTAGAAGCTTATTCGCTCTCGCTCATTCACCACCGAGGAGAAGAAGGATAATCGCAGTCGCCAATCCCGCCACGACGAAACGCAGTCCCGTGTAGATTACCATCTCCCTGATGAGCCTGCCAAGAAATGCGCCCATCGCGAACAGAAATACCAGGGTTGTAACGATTGCGAGGATCATCGCCTCCTCAGGATCGAAGAAAAAGAAAGGTATCAGAGGAACGAAAGCAGCGATGAGCGGAGCAATACCGTGAACAATTGCAGTGACGAAGTTGCTGAATTCTATTGCCTCCTTCATGCTCCCCTCAACCGCGGATAACATTGCTCTTTCCAGCTCATGATGCTTGAGAACGGACTCGATCCGTTCCGCCTCATATGCACCCACCGCTGAGCTGACTGCGAGAGCTATTCCTGCAGCGATACCAGCAGCCAGTACCAATTCGCGAGAAAGCGCTCCCACAGCATACGCCCCCAATATTATGCCCAGAATTGTCAGCGCTCCATCGAATGCGCCGATCACGAAATATCGGCGGGCAATAGGAAGTATGTTGGTTATCTCTATCGCAAGCTTGATCTTTCTCTTCAGCTCTCCGATAACGGCCATTTCAGCTCTTGCCTCTCGATCCCAGCGCCTTTCGTATCTCAGCGACGGCTATCTCAATTGCCTCCTCGGCTCTTGAAGCATGTGGTCCTCCCCCCTGGGCAAAATCGGACTTGCCGCCACCGCTGCCTCCTACCTTCGCGAGAGTCTCGCGCAAGATCTGAGCGCAGTCGAGTGGTACGGCGTCGTTGCACGCTATGATCATCTTCATCCCGTGAGAGCCTGAAACGAGGACTGCCACATTCTTCTCCTCAGAGATGATCTCTTTGGCCATATGCACCAGATCTTTGAGATCGACATGTCTGATGTGCTTCACCACCTTCACATCGCCAAGGTTCTCCGAAGCTGCAGTGGTTGCGCCCTCGGTTATCTTCTCCTTTCGCAACTTCTCGATCTCCTTGCGCGAGCTTCTCAAATCCGCCTGAAGCTTCTCTATCGAGGAGGGAATCTTCTCAAGTGGCGAATTGAGAAGCTTAGCTGCTTCCTTGATGGTATGCCTGATCTTCTGAGCATGCTCAATCGCCGCCATTCCAGCGGAGAACTCCAGCCTGATGACACCGTCCTGAATTCGCTTAGCATCTTGGATCCTGATCGATCCCACTTCGGATGTGTTCTTGCAGTGAGTACCGCCGCATGCTTCCACATCGAGCCCCTCAATATTTACAACTCGTATCTCCCTGCCCGGAACCGCACCGCCCTGATAGAGCCTGAAGCCGTAGCGCTTCTCAGCCTGAGTTCTCTCCACAAATCTCGAGCGGACTTTCAGGGCATCCAATACAGCCTTGTTTGCCTCCGCCTCTACGGTATCCAGCTGCTCCTTAGTCAGATCGGCATAGTGCGTAATATCGAGTCTTGCTGAATCGACCGACTTGTTCGCCCCTGTCTGCCAAACATGGTTTCCGATGAGCTTTCTGCAGACACCGTTCACGATATGGGTGGCAGTGTGATGTCGCATTAATCTGCGTCTGCGATTCCAATCTATACTGCAGGTGACGTTCTTTCCCTCTTTGACCGTGATCGGCCCTTCGATAAAATGAACGATGACATTGCCTAATTTTCCCGCTCGTGCCATTCTCATATCTGCGATGTAGCCAGTATCCGATTCCTGTCCTCCGCTCTCCGCGTAAAAATAGCTCTTGGCCAAGATTATCATCTGCCCCTCGATGCCTATCACCTTTGCTCTGAACTTCTGCTTATAGGAATCTTTGTAGAATGCGAGCTGTGTGGGCGGATATTCTCGAGAGAGCTTCAGCTCCTCATGCTCTTCGATTTCCGCAACGCCCTTTGTCTCGTGTCTCTTGGACACCTGAATGTAGAAGTCGTCGGGAATGGTCACGGTAGCCGAGGCGAATTCTTGGACCATATCGGGCGTGAGCCCATGAGAGTCGTACAGCTCAACGAGATCCTCACGTGAAAGAGTTTGTCCGTTCTGCTTTCTCGCGCTCTCAAGTCTGCTCACAAAAGATTTTCCGCGCGATACTGTCTCAGCATACCTGTCTTCCTCAACTCTGATGAGGAGACTGATATCATCCCTGTTCTCCTCCAGCTCGGGGAAATCCGAGGATAGATAATCCAGCTGCCATGAGACAATGTCAGAAAGCGATGTTTCAACACCCAATCGCTTGAGCGCCCTCAGCGCTCTCCTTATAAGAAGGCGGGCAAAGTAGCCCCGTCGCACATTGGACGGTACAACTCCGTCATTGAGCAGGAATGCCAGGGCGCGACTATGATCGCATATGTTGTATGCATTTTCCAGCGGCTCCACTTGCTTGAGAAGCTCTTCGGCGGTCATGCCCAGCCTGCTTGCAGTGTTGGCCCGCAGCTGCCGAAGATCCAGAGCTGTCTCAACCTTCATTAGACCTGCAACACGAGAATATTCCCCCAATATCTTTGAATCGGATTTAATGTCGGCCAATCTCACGATTTTCTGCAATACATCGCCGAAGATCGCGTCATAGGCGGTCGGAGTGCCCTGGGAAAGCCAGGTAAGACGTTCCAAGCCATAGCCTGTATCGACCACCTGCATATCCATTGGCACCTTCTTGCCGTTTTCAATTTCGTACTCCATAAAAACGAGTGTGGCAGCTTCCACGCCGCCGATCTCGATCTCGAAGCAGGGACCAGCATTGCCGCCCCCTTCCCATGAGGATTCGACAAATCGTATCGCCTTGGGATCGACCCCGTGAACCTTGGTAAAGAACTCGAAGCAGAGCTCGGTGGTGCGCTCTTTCCAGTAGACCTGCTTCTTCTTGCTATTGAAGACATGATGCGCCATCATCTCGAACATCGTGAGATGTGATCCGGTCCTACCGACATTGTCGATGTCATTGAACCTTATGCATGTCTGAGAGATCGCCAACGGATTTGCGGGAGGATCCACCACTCCCTTGATCACCCATGGCTGAAAACCGTATATGCTCGCCTGGGTGAAGAAGACATCATCGCGCCATCTGGCAGTTATTGGATAGCGCCCGATCCTCTTGTGATCCTTCTCCTCCAGAAAGGATAGGAAGCTCTCTCTCATATCGTGAAGGGAGAGCCCTTTCTTGAAAAGCGGCTTGCCTATGAAGCTGTACTCCACGCACGGGCTTTCCCCGCAGGTCTCCTCGTCGCTCAGCGTCCAGAAATGTCTTCCGCACTTCGTGCACTGACCCCTGCGAAAGCCGTTGCTGATGAAGAACTCTACCTTGAACTCATCCTCTTCCATTACATCGGTAGATTGGGTGTCTGTTAGATAAATCATTTGGGAAGTCAGATACTCCAGTATTGAGAAAACCGGCAGTTTCACCGCTCTCTCAGCAACAGCTTTACGAACTTCGTTGAAAGAAAGCCTACCACTTTAGTCGTGAGATGAATTTCAATAATCACATATAGTAGTCGAATAATATCGTCTTGAGAAAGTCCTGAAAAATCATTCAGCGATACTTCTCAATTCAAATGTC
>Ga0209986_10000488_pt1 | contig 37779 bp, 40 predicted proteins | sample BlataG_FD_183168 | JGI IMG/M metagenome (GOLD analysis project Ga0209986, IMG submission 183168) | Deep subsurface microbial communities from Black Sea to uncover new lineages of life (NeLLi) - Black_00105 metaG (SPAdes) (version 2) | ecosystem: Environmental > Aquatic > Marine > Oceanic >... | reverse complement strand
CAAGCATTGGGCACGCACTGGCATATCCACTAGTGTTCTGGATTATGATTAAGATTCGCGGGAAGATGAATAAATTAAGAGAGGGCTGAGGGGATGAAAGACTTAAGTCTGTACACGATATGCGGGGAAGATATGGAAATTTACGCTAAAAAACTACCTAAAGAGCAGATTGAAATCAAAGTTATGAACGAGGATGGGGATGCAGCCTTTCATGAAGTGACGCACCAAGCCGCGTGGGACTCATTGGTATATTTTGCAAAGCAAGTTGTATCTCAGGATGAACGGATAAATAAGATAAAAGGAGGGTTAGGGTGAATGACTTCACGAAGGAAGAGCTTATTATTTTGCATTTATATTTAGATACAGCAATTCAAGAAGCTAAGATACCAAGAATGCCGCGGCATGTTATTGAGCTTAGAGACAAGACCCAAGCTATGATTGATAACCACTGCGACCACGCATCTCTTGAAGAGGGCGGCACACCTAAGTACAATAAATGTGGTGCATTTCACTTTTAAGACTAACCCTAATAAACATAATCACAAGGAATAAAGTGAGCAGACACGAGAATTTTTTCAGGTCCGACCAACCTAATCAGAAATCAGCAGCTTTTAGGAAATACGTAACGTCTTGTCATGATATTCAGCTCTTGATTGATAAGTTAAATCCAGCAGGATTAATTCTTAATGCGCTAAAGGAGGTAACGAGCTGGCGTTACCACAGGGGCTCGCAGGGCCAAGATGCTCATCTCAGTATCTGGATAAAAAAGGCGGTTAAGCCGCTCTTCACGGCTGGCGTACACAATAAAATCCTTTCACTCATGAGAAAGAATTACAATCAAGTCGTATTGATTCAATACAATATTATCGATGAATACGGCACAATTCGCCCTGAAAAGGTGACTGATAATGACTAAGGTTATCCACAAATACGGTTCATAAATCTGTGTGAAACGTGTGGGAATGGCGCCAGCCGTGAGTGGCTGGCTCATAATAATTACTATCCATTCGGTATACTAATAAATCAATTAATTCACCTTTAAAGGCTGCTTACCTAAACATCGGCCTCACTTTCCTGTAATTTGTTCTTTTTCGTGAAATCGGTAGTGTTTTGAACTTAATAAATGCTTCATCTAAATCGCTTGCTTTCTCAAGCCGACTAAATTCCTCGTAAATATCTTTTAACTGAAAGTTAGATGTGGCTTTAACTTCGCTTACAAACCATTCTTTAAAATCGAGTGAATATTTCATAGGGATTTACCGATATTCATTTTACGTTTTAATTTCTCCCACGCTTCAGGCGGTGCGCTGCATTTATCAGAGTGTTGAACTTTTTTATAAGAGTTAGCGTCTTTTGTTTTGTTGATATCGTTTTGAGCTTGGATGCGGCTAATACTCTCTTGATGCGCCTGCTTTTTAAGTCCATCTTCTTTGAGCGCCTCTCTCTTTCTTTCTTTTTCTTTGCTCTCGTTAAAGATTTCTCCTTCAAACGCTTCTGAGCGGAGATAACTAGCAGGGAGAGGAATGTACTTAGGGTCGTACCATTGCGTGTGCTCTAGGGGTCTTATTTTGACGTCTAAGACTATTCTTGATAGCAGTTCGTCATCCGGGTTCAAAGATTTAAATGCTTTCCATGCGTCCGCCGGCTTTTCTTTACGGGGGTAAATGGAATAGAACGACATAAATCTTTCATCTTTTTTGTAATGAGAAGGTTTCTTAGTTTTGGTCGTATTCGCAGAATCGACAATATCTTTACTTTTAGGTTCCTCTTTTAGGTTCAAAACCCTTTTAGGTTCAGTGTCCCGTTTTTGGGACTGCTTAGGTGTCCCGTTATTGGGACTGCTACCAGTCCCGTTATTGGGACTGCTTACGACTGAAGGTGTCCCGTTATTGGGACTGCTTTCTTCTCTATGATTCACATAAGTTAGGCGCATAACAGGAACTGATTTTGTTCTCCCTTTCATTTCCCCGGTATATTCTACTAAGATTTTATCAATAACTGACTGCCTGACTTTAAGTACTGTTTTCCTATCGAGTCCGGTATCAGCGCAAATTCTTTTTATTGATGGCCAGCACTCTGAGGTTTCTCCAGACCTATCAGCGCAGGATAAAAGAAATAGCTTTTCAGTTGGCGTCACTTGCTCTTTAGTTAGCATCCATGTTGCCCGTGTTGCATCTACACTCATTTACATTTCCTCTTGTTAGTCCCCCTTTCCGTGGGGTATTAGTAAAATTTAGACGATAAGAATCCACAGGTGATTGCGTAATTTTTTAGCTCATTCGATTGATATAAGTATTTTGTGTGATATACTCTGCTCATGTCTTGCGCATACTCCTGTAAAGTTTAGTGCGTAATGCAGTTTGGGCCGCCAAGATGGTCGTCCAATCGGTAACAACTGCTCCTGAGGCATTGTTACTTTGTCTGCCCCTACTAACCTAATGCGATTGATTGGTGGGGCATTCAACTTCTTACATTATACTATGACTTTTTTTAGATCAAGTCAGCCTTGTTGATGTTTACTTATTCTTGTGCGATTATGAATTTGAACCTCCCTGTTCAATGTTAAACGTTAAGTGATTCTTCACGATCCTTGGCCGCCTTAAAAAAGCGGCTTTTTTTTATGGATTTGTGTTTGTATATTGACGTTTCTTTTTGACGACAATTGTTGTTTTACCGTCCTCACTTAACGATTTGCCATCTACCTTCTGGTTGGGTAGGGGTTGCGGTGCTTTGTCGCTAAAATCGCCTTTAAATCCGTTCTTATGCTTTTCCATTACTGCCTCATCATCTGATTTAAATCCACCAAGTGCTATGCCTCTTGTGAGCCACATACATGCTTCTTGCATTTTACGCATTGCCATCGTTCTTTCTGAGTTTTTTGGGCATTTTTTTGAAATTCCGCGCCAAAATATTTCGAACTCCTCTTGTGTTCTTCCTATTAATTTTCCCTCTTTTTCTGGGTTTGTTTGTACTCGTTTAAATACTGGCGGGTATTTTGCCATTTTACTGAACTCCTGCTCTTATTATGTTTTCTATTTCGATTGCTGCTAGCATATGAACCACCGCTAGCCACGTAACGAATGCCATTTCTTTCAAAGTTTTCTTGGTGTATTTATTCAACCCTTCTCCTTTTTATTTGAATTATTTTTAATTCTTATTGGGGCGCAGCCGCCATGTAAGTTGGTTTGCTCCCTGATGTCGTCTAGTGATTTGCTTGTGTTATAAATTCTTTTTGCCCCGGCAAGAATTTCAGATGTTAGCTGGCCAATTAAGTCCGGGGTTAAAGGTTTTCCTGAATGTGCAATGAGTGAATCTAGGGCATAGCATCTAAATTTAATATCCTTATCGAGTTTTGGCATTATTTTACCTTTTGAAGTGTTAAGTCCGACTTAAGTTCACCGTTTGTATCTTTCTCTATTCTTAACTGTGTTGCAATTGGGATATAGCCTTTTCTTAGCCATCCTTGGTAAGTATTTTTTCCGAACTTTAATTCTCGAGTGAGCTCACTCCAGTTTTTGTTATAGAATTCGTACACATCATTAATTGTCATTTATCTATTTTCCCGTTCACATTTTTAATGTTGTATGGTATCATTATCAACGAGGATATTCAATCAATAAAAAGGGGGTTTAGATGAATAACAAGTACTTCGAAGATGGAGTTCACGAGATAAGCAATTCCGATTATCACAGCTCGGTAGGATTATCTAGGAGCGCACTCATGCTTTTCAAGCAGAGCCCGTATCATTACTGGTATCGGTATTTAAATCCGGACGCCAAACAATCAGAACCAACTCCTTCCATGATTTTGGGTGAGCTTATTCATACAATGGTATTAGAGCCACTCTTAATTAATGAGCGCTATGCTATAGCACCTGAGATTAATCGTCGCACAAAGGCCGGTAAAGAGGATTGGGTAGCTTTTCAAGAGGAATCTAAGGGTAAGGTGGTGGTGACTGCTGAAATGGCTGGTAAGGCTGGGGGAATGGCGGCGTCGTGCGCTCAGAATGAGTTATTCGACCAGCTTCTTGATGGGGCCCTGGTTGAGCGCTCTATCTATTTCGAGCATCAAGACACAGGTATTCCGTGTAAATGCCGTCCTGATGCCTGGAATGGCTCTATCGTAGTGGATTTAAAGACAACTGTGGATGCAAATTACCGTTCTTTTCAGTCTTCAGCGATGAAGTACGGATATTTTCTTCAGGCAGGTATGGCTCATGAGGGATTGAAGTCTCTAGGTATCAAGATGAAATCCTTTGTTTTTGCGTGTGTTGAGAATTCATCTCCATATGCGACGGCCGTATTTACATTAGACGAAGAAGCGATTAATTATGGTGTTGGTCTGTTTAATGGCTTGATGAATAAGTTCTATGCTGGAATGACAGCGGTTCCAGACTTATCGGAGCCATGGCCTTCTTATCCGGTTCAATCTTTAACTGTGCCTAAATGGGCTGATTATGAGGATGTATTATGATTAACGAAGTAAAAACATTTGATAAAGATTACACCTACGGAGCATTCGATATGGGCTTTCAGAAGTCAATGGAAAACACGGACAAAGTAGAGTCATCTGCCGCGACGCAAGAATCAAAAGGTGTCGCTGAGGTTCAAGCTCAGTATGTTATTGCCAAGAAGTTTCCTAGAAATGAGCATCAATCATATGTTGGTATTGTTGATAGCTGCAAACGTCCGCTTCTTGCTGAGCAGAGCTGCTATGCGTACCCACGTGGCGGCCAAATGGTTACGGGCCCTAGTATTAGGCTTGCTGAGGTGTTGGCTCAGAAATGGGGAAATTGCCGAGTAGGAATAGAGATTCTTTCCCAATCTAAAGAGGTTACAGAGGCTCGGGCTTATGCAAATGACCTTGAGAATAACTATATGGTTGACTCTTGTTTTACGGTTAAGCATCAGCGCACAACTAAGAAAGGCGTCCAGAAGCTGACAGATGAGCGAGATATTAGAGAGTTGATTGCAAATATTGGCTCTCGACATCTTCGTGGTTGTATTTTGCGAGTTATCCCGGCAGATATCGTTGAGGCAGCAATCGAGCAATGCAAGAAAACAATGAACTCAAGCGATGTGCCACTCAAAGAGCAAGTTAACAAGATGGTTGTTGCTTTTGATGAGATTGGCGTCAAAGTTGAGCACTTAGAGAAACGTTTAGGACACAATTTAGATGCGACAATTCAGCCGGAAATTACCACGCTTAAGACAATTTACAAGTCACTTAAAGATGGTATGTCTTCGCGTGAAGATTTCTTTGATATTGCGTCGCGCAAACAAGAAGATTCAAGAGAAGAGCTTAAAGATTTAATTGAGAAGAATAAAAAGGCTATGAAAGATAATCAGCCGAGCTTAGGTAATCTTGGTGAAGATGTTAGCGGAGACTAAGCAAAAGGGGCTTCGGCCCCTTTCTTCAATAGCAGTATGTCCTACAGTGTTTATTTCCGTTGTGGTCTGTATAAATAACAAGCTTCAACAACTACTTATCAATCTAAAGATCACCCCCCCCATTAATGACCAAATAATAGGCATTGATATTTTCCAAAGAATATCCCATAATATGATCAACTCATCTACCAATGGTAGAAGGAGTTGAGCCAACGTTATGCGTTGGCTTCCTAATTTCGAGATTCATACTTTTTTATAAGCTTTCGTTTCATACTTTCATACTCCACCCAAAAAGCTGTGAGTAAAATCAAACGTCCTTTCGAAAGCTTCTTCATAATGGCAACGAGCAGTCAGTTGTACATGTTTGAGCGCTTGCCCCCAAACTAAATAATGCCAATGTTGCTGCTAGTATAATCTTTTTCATCCCCTCAGCCCTCTCTTAATTTATTCATCTTCCCGCGAATCTTAATCATAATCCAGAACACTAGTGGATATGCCAGTGCGTGCCCAATGCTTGCGTATAGCATCTCAGACCTCCCTTCTAAGTCGTTCAAATCTCTCTACCTCATACCTTAAGTCTCTGAGAAATACATGCTCCGAATAATGTTCCCAGGCAAGTCCGCCCATGAGTCCGAAGTAAAATATTAGTACTGCAAAAATAAATAGTGCGCCCATCTCATCCCCCGTCGTTACGCATATCTAAATGCTTGACACATAGTACAACACTTAAAGTGTGAAGTCAACAGTTAATCTGGGGAGTTAGGGGAGGGTGGGGGGTGGTATCTCTGGTAACTTGCCGTACAAAAGGTTCAAACCAAATCCAGATTGTATGGCGGGCGGGGAGGGGGGTTTAGGGTTTCGACGGCGTTAGGGGAGTCCGGTGACCCGGAACTCTCTCGGGTTCTCCACCAGTTCACCTAAAACATGCCTATATTTCGGTATTTGTGGATAACTTAAGTTCAAAAGATAGCAACTAGAGGGAATGTTCCACGTGAATCCCCCTAATCCCGATACTCATACTTCCTCACCGGCATCGGAATATCGTACAGCCTCTTATAATTCACTGCCAGATATCTCAGGGCATCGACTATATGCGTGGCCCAATTATCTAGAGGCTTAGACTGATAGCAGGCTTTGACTTCGTCGTAGGAGCGGGAGTATTCTCTTATCTTTACCTTAGGTATTTCAAATGAATGAGATAGAAAGAGCGCGAGCCATTAAAGGGTGGCAAAATAAAGTGACAGCACTAAAGCCAAGCGCTTGTTCTGGTCATGAGTTTATTCCAGTTTCATGGTCCTTAACAGAGAAAGCAAAGCATGTTACGGTATTAATGTGCACGAAATGCTTTCATGAAATAAATGTGAGTGATATCTATGCTAATCGGAAAATGGATTAAGAAGGTTGCAAAAAAGCTTCGTAGGTTTCTAAAGCTTTATCACGTTTCGCCTTCCCTTTAGATGTATTGTAATACTTCTTGTAATACTCCCACATCCCTTCTACATCCTTAGCGTCAGGTAATGCGCTCGGCTGTCTACGATAATGCAATCTACAGATAGCGGTTGCGTAATGTAAGTCATAAACCAACCTGTCTGGCTCAGGGACCCTGGGGCAGTTGAACTTTAAGGACAGGATTGACGTTAATGAATATCGATGGATAATATAGTTCTGCCATATATCCGTATGGGTTAATGGCTCACATTGGTAAATTCCTAATGCAGGCCCTTTGACTTGATGCAGATATGTGCCACCATTGGATTCAGCTGCGCATGTAAATACTAATAGCTCTTCGGCTGCTTCGGAATACATTTGAAGCGAGTCAAGAACAGGCCTTACAAGTAAGGCTCTAAATTGGGCTACATTAAACATATGGTAGTTACTTATTAAAGTTAGCTATCATTATGGTACCAACCTTTAATTAAAAAGGCACGCTATGGCTCAAGTAAGCAGATTAAACCCAAAGAAGATTTACGAAAATCTCAAGAAAAACGCAACATCTTATAAAGAAGAAACTCATTGCCCCATGATTATAAAGGTTCTTTGCGACCCTAATAAAGGAACAATGTCCGCGTTTTGCGTAGAGGCATTTATAACCGATAGCACATTCTATAGATGGCTAGCTAAGTACAAAACATTGTACTCCTGTTATAGGTACGGCCTCATGAAGGCGCGGGAAAACTGGGAAGACGAAGGAAGGCGCGGTAAAGATGATGAAAGTTTTAATCTTGAGTACTGGCGCATCATAGGCGCGTCAAGATTTGGGGTTGGCAAAACAAACCGAGTCAGGCTTGAGGTTGATGCAGATTCAAATCCATATGAGCAATTTAAGCAACTAATTGGACAAGCAAGCAACGGAGACTTTACAGCCGGAGAGCTTAAGCAAATAATGGAATCAATAAATGTTGGTCGAAGTGCTTTCGAAACATTCGAGCTGCAGAAAGAAGTTACCCGTATGAGAGAAGACTTATTGAAGATGGAAAATAACAATGGCCACAATAGCTTCGCAATTGAGAAAACTTAGGAAATTAATTAACATACCGTATACAATAAAATTTGTTGACCGAAAAATTCTTGAGTCAGAGTTTGAAGAAAAGGTCATTTATGTTCATATTTGGATATAGGAGAATTCTGTGAGTATATTATCATCGGCGCTTAAAAAAACTGAGCGCTCAATAAGCAACGTCGTTCCTCACGCACATTCAGCGCAAAAACGAGCAGATATGGCAGCAGCGACAGAGCAGTTAAGTTTTTACAAAAATCAGAAAGACGCACTACAAAAAGAGGGTGCTAGAGTTAGCGCAGAAAGAGATACACAAAGACAGCGACTTCATGAGAAGCAGATTCGAAGTATGCGTCGCACATTCCGCTCCCCTGGTTTTATGGAAGGGCCACGTGAAGGAACTTCGGACACAGTAGGGTAATAGGGAATTAAATGACTCCAAATTCATCGGACATGAAACTACTCGAACAGTTTCAAAAGCGATACAAAAAAGCGCAAGGCGTTGCAGATTTATGGGCATCACTTCATGAGGCGTGTTATCACTTTGCTATTCCTAATCGCAACAAATTTTGGCAACCTAAAGAGCAGCAAGGAGAGCTTAAGGGCTCTCGCGTGTATGACACGACCGCTATAGAAGCCACAAAAACATTTGTATCTAAAATGCATACAGCAATGACGCCACCTCAAACTCAGTGGGGTTATTTAACGCTGGATGAAGAGTGGGATAGTGCAGATGTGGTTGACCGTGAAAACGCCCAGATAGAATTAGATGATTATATGCGGCGATTATTTGGATTCATTCATGATTCAAATTTTGATGTGATAATTAATGAATGTTATTTCGATTTAGCTGTTGGCACATCATGCCTAGTTGTTAACAACCACACAGACAAACAGCCTCTATTATTCACATCAATCCCTATGGATAAGCTTGCCATTGAAGAAGCTATGACTGGAAAGATTGAGTCCTGGTATCGTAACTGGGAAGATGTGAAGATTAACGAAATAACCAAGCGATGGACGAAGGCAATTGTACCTCCACAGTATACCGCTTTAACTGTAGATGACCCCGATGCTGTTATTAGAACAGTCTATGAAGGGGTGATGTATGTGCCAACAGAAGATAAGCCTTATTGTTATATCGTATCTACCGATGACGCGATTCTTTATAAAGATTACTTCGAAGTAAATCCTGGTATTGTCTGGAGATTCCAGAAAACAAATAATGACGTATTTGGCCGTGGCCCTATTATGGATGCCCTGCCAAGTATCGTAAGTTTGAATGAGATGGCTCGCATTGAATTAGCAAGCGCTAACTTAAATACATTTAAGCCGTTCATGGGATTCAGTGATGCAGTGTTTAATCCTCACACATTCACTATGCAGCCTATGAGTATCATTCCTATCGCACCTATTGGAGCTGATGGCCAGGCTCCATTAATTCCATTACCTGATACATCTAACCCACAGTTCGCACAGTTAACAATAATGGACTTGAGGGCTCAGATTCAAAAGCTAATGTTTTCAGATGCTCCGGGACAAACTGATAGCGTTCAGCCTCCTAGCGCTTCAGAGGTTATGATTAATCAGCAAATTCTAGCAGAAAGAATTGGTCCTTTATTCTCAAGACTTCAGCAAGAGTTTTTGTATCCAGTCGTAGAGCGGTCAATGTACATCTTAGATAAGATGGGATTACTGCCTAAGCCAAAAATAAAAGGCTCTGCAATAAACTTCCAGTACCGCTCTCCATTAGCTTTAGCTAAAGGGCAAGAGCAGATATCTAGATTTACGCAGTTTTATCAAATACTCCAGGGAATTAGTGGGCCAGATATGGCGCAGATGTACGTTAACCCATCTGTATTCCCATGGCTTATGGCTGACTTAATGCAGATTGATAGCCGATTTATGAATACGCCAGAAGGTGTTCAGCAAGCTGCGCAACAATTACAGAACCAGGTTTCTGAAAACCAAGCGATGCAACAAGAGGCAGGGTTACCAGCAACAGAAGGGTAAAAGGGGGACGTGTGAGTAATAATCCATATTTAGAACCAACCAATTATATGGCTGGATATAAAGAGAGCTTAGATGCATTTCTAAATTCTCCGGATAGATTAGAGCTGGACCAATTAATGTATCACGTCCTGGGAAAGACGGATGACGGTAAAAAATTACTGAGTATATTTAGAGATAAATTCTTAACCGCTGCAACGCCAGGTAAAATGAATGGAAATTATCATCATGCATGCATTCACCATGAAGGGTACAGGGAGGCATTTCGCTATATCATCATGATGGTTGAGTCGTATAAGCAGAGGAAAGAGTTCGAAGCAAAAGAGGCGTCACTAAAAATACAGGAAGGGAATAATCAATGAGTTTATTTAGTACGATTATAGAGTCTGATGAGCCATCATCGGATGGTGTAGAAGAGGTGGTTGCAACAGAAGAAGTGAAAGAAGGAGGCGCGGAGTTAGTTAGACCAGACTGGCTACCAGAGAGATATAAAACGCCAGAAGATTTTTCTAAAGCCTATACTGAGCTTGAGAAAAGACTGGGGACTGCTCCTGCTGAATATGATTTCTCTGCCGGTGAAGGCTGGGTTGACTCAGAATATGAACCATTCCACGAGATGGCGGAGTACGCTAAATCAAAGCACGTCTCCCAGGATGTGATGGATAAGATGCTTTCAACTGTTGGCAAATACCTAGATGAATTCAAGACAGACATGTCAGAAGAAAAAGAGAAGCTTGGTGAAAATGCAAAAGAACGCATTCAGGTTTTAAATAACTGGGCTAAGGCTAACTTTAGCGAAGCTGCATTTGCAGGATTAACTGAGAATATGAGAACTGCAGACTCAATTGTTGCATTAGAAGAAGTGAGGGCTAAAATGATTAACAGCGACACACGTATACCAACAGGGAATGAAGACACAACTGATAACGGATTATCCTTAGATGCTGTTCAGCAAGAGCTAACAGATAATATTGAGAAATATAAATCGGACCCAATTTACCGAAAGCAGCTACAGCAAAAGATAGCATCTGTGTCCCAGCATGGCGACTTTGTTGACAAGCACTACTGATGCAGTCTAAACTTTTGGAATCGTTCGAGCAATCCTAATGATTGCATAGAAGGGTACTTCCCCATAGCGGTCTGGTAACAGGCACCCGCATTACATGGCGAATCCTTTTAGAGAATAGTTTTTACTATTAACTAATAGGGGTTTACCATGTCTATCTCATTGACAAATGTCCAGCAGATTGAGTTTGATGCACTTGTAAAAGCAGTATATCGTTCGCGTGGTTTTTTATTGCGTGATTCTATTCGTATGAAGAATGACGTTGTTGGTAACCAGGTTTCTTTCCGTAAAGTTGACCAAGTAATCGCAGTTGAAACAGGTTACTTGCAAGCTGTAACTATTCAAGACCCTAACTATCAAAAAGCACTTGCTACTTTATTGAAATATACCGCTCCAACCGCAGTGGATGAAGTTCAAGAGCTTACAGTTAACTTTGATGCTAAAATGGAAAATGCAATGTTGGTTGCTCAAGCAATGGGCCGACGTTCTGACCAAATTCTTATTGACGCGCTTGAGGCTGACCCTGGTGATACGATTGCCGATGGCGGAACTAACTTCACATATGAGAAGTTCACAGAATGCTTAGAATTCTTTGATAACAACGCTGTTCCTTTACCTGAGCGTTTTGTTGCAATGTCTGCAAATAACTTCCGAAGCTTGCTTGGTGATGACCAGTTCGTATCTACCTTCTATACGAAGAATGACGTAATTGACCGCGCTAGAATTCGTGAGTACTTAGGATTTAATGTGATTGTTATCCCTGCGATGACTGAAGGCGGATTACCTAAAGCTGGTAACATTCGTACGGCATTAGCTTGGCATAAAATGTCAACTGGCGCAGGTATCGGCAAGAACTTCCGAACTGAAATTAACTACATCCCGCAGAACACATCTTTCTTAATTAACGGTGTATTCTCAATGGGCGCAGTAGTAATCGATAACCGCGGTGTATTGGCAATTGATTGCGATGAGTCAGCTTAATTATTAGCTGCTTATTAATTAGACTATTTTAAGGGGTTAATCATGGCTTTTGATAGAGATAGATGGGCGCGACAAACACTTGCTGATAATACCGGCGCAGTAACGCTAGATGACGCTAGTGTTGTAAATGGCCCAGCAACATTCACTTATGCTACTGCTGATGATGCTGCTGCTACTGTAGCTGCGGCTGACTACTTTGCCAGTGCAGTGTACGACTTAGCAGTGGATGATATTATTATGGGTACTGCTAGTGATGCATCTTATGCATTGGTAGTGGCTACTGTTGACAGGTCTGCTGAAACAATCACAACCGTAAGCATGGGTTTAACTGGCGTAGTTGATACAGCTAACATTGCTGATGGTGCGATTACTAACGTTAAGGTTAATGCAGCTGCTGCAATCGCTTTCAGTAAACTTGAAGTAATGACGAGTGGTAATATCTTAGTTGGTTCTGCTGGGAATGTTGCAGCTGAAGTTACAATGTCTGGCGACGTGGCAATCATCGCTTCAGGTGCTACAACCATTCAGGCTGGTGCTGTTGATAGCTCAATGATGAATGCAAATATGCTTCGTTATGCTGTTGTTACAATGAGTGCTGCTGAGTTTAATGGTGCATATGCTGCCTCTCACTTGTTGGTTGCTGCTGCAGGCGCTGATACGTTGATTGTTCTTGAGTCCGCTCAAGTATTAATGACATATGGTACAGCTCAGTTTGCTGCTGGTGGCGTAGCTCATATTCAGTATGACTCTACTGCAAATGGAGCAGGTATTATTGCTTCTAGCACACAAGCTGCTGCAAACTTTGCTGATGCTGCAAGTACTGCTCTTGGGTTTAACCAAGGGATTGTTAAGCAGCCGTTCACTACTGCTGTCAACAAAGGCCTGTACTTCGCGAATATCACTCAGGCATTTACGACTGGCGATAGTGATATGATTGTGCATGTATGGTATAGAGTAATACCTAGCGTTTAAGATTATCTATACCTAGGCTTTCATTGGTCTAGGTATTTTTTGACATTAGTGAGGGCATATGAGCTTATCGAAAGTGCAAATAATTTCAAATGCCCTCCTACAATTAGGGCACGCTCCAATTTCCTCTTTAGAAGGAGGGGATGATTTAGTTGTAGCCGCAGAAAGCGCTTACGACATGAAGCTTCCTTCCGTTCTTAGTCAAGGAAACTGGCGTTTTGCCGTTCAACGCACACAACTTAGTCAGTTAGTAGAGACACCTCCTCCACCATGGAAAACATCATATAGTCTTCCTGCGGGATTCTTAAAAACAATCCAGCTTTATCCTAATATTTATGACTGGGATATTTACAGGAACGAAAGAATTTATACCTACATGACGGGCGAGCTATGGATGGAATATGTCTTCCAGCCTGAAGTATCTCATTTCCCATCGCACTTTGTAGATTACTTCACTTATGAGATATCAGCTTATTTAGCATTGAGTAATGCTGAAAAAACTGAATACTTCTCGGCACTAGAGGCGAAAAGAAGAATGATGGCTGCTATGTCAAATGCAATTGAGACACAGAATCGACCTAATTTTTCACAAGTTTTATTTCCTGTCTTGGATAACCGTTATCTTGGTGGTTTAATTGGAAATAGCTTTAACCAGTAGGATAATAAATGGCACAGGTATCTTGGTCGCAAGACGTTTTCTCTAAAGGTGAGCTGTCTCCTTTGATGTATTCAAGGGTTACGGTAGATGCGTACTTTAATGGGCTAAAAACCGCACGCAATGTGCTTACATATCCTCAGGGTGCAGCTGGGAAGCGATTCGGAACCATATACCTAAATGATATATCAGATGCTTCAATCACTTCATACAAAGACATCTTCTTTGAAGACTTCCAGTACCTAAGTGAGTGCACATATTTATTGGTATTTTATCCGGATAAAGTAGGTATTTATTTAGAGGGAATTTTAATTGCAACAGTTTCCGGGACTGGGATTCCTGCTAGTGAAATTCAATCCATGGATAGCACAGTATTGGATAATAAATTCAGGGTGTGTTGCGGAACAATCCAACCAACTGACTTAATTAGAACTGCCAATGCATCCAATACAATTACCGGCGTCAGTGCTACCGAGATAACCCTAACAAATGGGCTAGCTGATGGCGCTATTTTACCGGTTAGGTTTACCACTACCGGAACATTGCCGACGACTAGCCCTCAAATAAGAACGAATAGAACGTATTTTTTATTCCTAACGAGCACAACCACAGCCGAAATATATTCAACCTCACAAGATGCCAAGGCTCGTGAGAATGGATATACCATCAGTGGAGCTGGAGCAGGAGTAAATGCTGCAATCGTACTGAACACATGGGCATTCACAGCAATAGACTTTAAGAGCACGCCTATATTCGATTTTGCAGGCGGCTACGATACGATTACATTCACACCTGGAGCAACTACAGGTTACGGTATAACGGTTACATTGAGTGCGATATTAACAGCTCCAGCATCACTAACATCTGCTTATATTGGTGGCGCATTTGTAGGAAATGGCGGGATAGGAAGAATTACCGCAGTAGCCGATACAACCCATTTCAGCGTAGATATACTTGAGCCTTTTGACTCTACCGCAGCGATTCCTGGAACTGAATCTTTGCTTGGGGAGCCTGCCTGGAGTACTGCTAGAGGATGGCCTTTAAAGTGCTCATCATTTCAAAGCAGGTCCATTTTTGCAAACACCGAATTACTTCCAAATGGCATATGGCTGTCAGCAATTAATGACTTTACTGATTTCAATGACTTACAATCAGATGATGATGATGCGATAAGCTGGTATCCATCCTCTGATGCAGTAAATGTTATTCGATTTATTGTTCCTTATAGAAGTCTGACGATTCATACCAATACTGGAGTTTATTCTACCCCGATATCATTTGAAGCTGCACTAACACCCAGCAACTTCTCTATGTCTCTGCAGGATTCAACGCCCGCTACAGCTGTTCAACCTAGAGGGATTGATAACCAAATCGTTATCGTATCTGGTAATGATATCCATTCTTTGCTTTGGGATGGCTTTAATAACTCCTACACATCGAATATTGCATCGATAGCAAGTGAGCATTTAATTAATAGCCCAATCGATGAATCGGAGTACACGGATTTAAATAGAGCTGGTTCCCGCTACATGTTCATCATTAATGAAAATGGCTCTTTAGTTGTATTTCAGACATTAGTTGCCGAGAGTGTCTCTGGATTTACTCCTCAATGGCTTGAGCAGCCTTATGGGGATGCATACTTTAGATGGGCGACTTCCAGCAGTGATGGCGATGCTTGGTTTGTTACTGAGCGAGAGATTGCTGAAGCTGCCGCACCCGTTGCATTAACAGGAAATACATCTGATACGTTCGAAGCCACCGCAACAAACTTTTCAACTACCGAGGTGACGGCATGCGAATTTACGACCACAGGAACTTTACCCGTTACCAGTCCTCAAATAGTAATTGATGTTTATTACTGGGCTATTGGCGAGGATGCAAATAACTTTAAAATTTATTTGAATCAAGAAGACGCATTAGCCGCCGAAAATGCTATAGCAATTTCAGATTTTGGAACAAACTCAAATGTAGTTCCGTGGCCCCTATCCACTAAGTTTTATTTAGAGCAGCTGAGTTTCGACGCGTATGTTGATTGCGCTGATATTTACTCAGGTAGTGCCGTTTCGTCGGTGGCAAGCTTACCAAGATTTAATGCTCAGGAAGTTACAATCAATGGAGATGGCTTTGGTTTTGCTGATGACGTAATCAATGACACAGTAGAGTTTAATGCCCATGGCGCTCCAGTCGATGTTGAGGTGGCACAAATAGGGTTCCCTATTAATACGACGATAGTACCTATGCCCGTTTCACCTCCGGGACAACTTGGCGCAAAGGGCTCATCTGTTGTATTCCCGCAGCATGTTAGAACGGCCACATTAATGTATAGTGATAGTATTGGCGGATTAGTTAACGGGAAGCCAATCCAATACAAAACTTTAGCAAATACCGTTCCAGGCGACCCACCAACTCCAAAAACTGGAATTTATGAGGTTAGTATTATGAATGGATGGAATGAATTCACATCAAATTCAATTACAATTACCCATTCAGACCCATTTGAGTTTAAACTCATTGGCATATATTACAAAATTGAGGTGTCATAATGGCATTGCCATACCTAGGTTTTTTGGTTGCCATGCAGGCAGCGGGTACTATCATTGATTGGAGTCAGACTAAAAGCAAACAAAAACTTATTAATATTGGCAGACAGTTAGAGGCTGCCTCATTTGAGTCTAATCTAGAAGCTGTAAAGCTTGAATCCTCTCAGGCATCCCTTAGTGAGATGAAGGACTTAAGGCAAAACCTTGGCTCCCAAATCGCAATGCAGGCTGCTCGCGGAACGGCAACAGGTGCGGGCTCCGCATTAACGTTGCAGCAAAAATCAATCAGCACGGCTAGTCAAGATGAACGCACTAGAAGATTAAACCTTCTAAGCAGAGAATCGGGCTTGCGTGCAGGTAACGTGTTATCAGGGTTACATACATTACAATCTGAAACACAACTGGGTCAGCAGTTAACAAAAAGAGTCATAGGCAATATTCCTGTATCAGCAGCTTATAAAGAGTTTAGTCAGTCTTCTTTAGGTAAGAAGTGGGGATTTGGATTAGAACCAACTAACGCATAATAGGTATAATATGGCAGACCAAATATTACCATCATCTAAAGCGCCTCAATCTACTGGAAATATTCCTGAGCTTAAAAAGCAAGAACGACTGCAGCCGGAGACCGGAACACCAGGATTTGGGCAAGCGCTTACTAATTTAGCATTTACTCCTAGCGCTCTTGGGGACCTTGGTGCAACGATGGCCCAAAGTGCGTCTATTGCTATTTCTAAATCCCGTGGAGAAGCTTTAGGACAAAATCCTGAGGGCGAATTACTGCCTCCTATTACTGACGCCGATAAAACGTTTAATGAGGCCTATTCTGCTCAGGCATCAGCTACATTGTCGATGCAAGCGCAAAATATGATGGAGCAAGGGCAAGAAGAGCTTAATAAATCTTATGCCTTATCGCCTGGATTAATTAACTCTTTTAAAAAGAATATGTCAGAAGGGATGCAAGATATTCTTGACCATGCACCTTCTACGATTCGGGGAAGTTTATCGAATAACTTCACCCAGGAAATAATGACATCATCGCATCGGGCAAATATGACGATGGTTAGTCAGCAAAAAGAACGCGCTAAATCCCAAGCAACTGCATTCTCAGACCATTTGATTGACCAAATGCATGATGCATCATTAGCTGGAAACCCAGACTTAGCAAAAGAAATATACGGAACACTTAATGAGGCAACTGAAGCCAATTTAAATAGTGGTATGTGGAGCCCTGAGCAAGCAGAAACACTAAAGCACCAAGCTAAGATTAGTTATTACTCTTCTGGAGAGACAGCGCAAGCAATGGCAGCTCGCCAAGACCATAAACTCGAAGGTTATTTATCAAATATGGTAAATACAAAACCTAAAGATGTTTCATGGTCTGAATGGGAGAAGGTTCGGAATCAAGTCGTTGGGTATATTGGTGCAGTTGAGAATCTAGATAACAGGGACCAGAGCTTAATTATTTCTCAGGCTAATGCGCAAGCAACGCGTGCCCCATTAGAACCTGCTTACATAGAGAAAATGAGGTCTAAATTACAGCCCGCTAGATTTAATAATTTCATGTCTGGATATGCATCTAAGCTCAAAGGCCAATACGCTCAACAGCAAAGAGTCGCAGGCCTTCAGGCGAGCTGGTCCAATCCTCTGACAATGAATAGCGCTACAAAGGATGATTTAAATAAAGCATTCGTTGGTCAAGTTGAAGCCGCCAAGGTAAATGCTAGGCAGCAAGGCGTTGAGTTAAGTGATGATGATGCGCAATTAGAGACCGCTTCTACAGCTGGAGCCCCAATTCCTGCGTATATAGATAAACTAAATGTAGGGCTACAGTCCGGAAACCCAGATTTAATGATGAGAGGATGGCAGGATTATACTGCTTTGGTTAGCTCAGGCGGCCAAGCAAGCCAGGGAATAAAAAAACAATCTATTGCTATGGGAACGATGATGAATCATTTTCTAGAGCAAGGGATGCCACCTGACATCGCTGCTCAAAGAGCAAATGAAACGATAATGGATAAGACTGAAGAGGCTAGAAAGAATACCGAGCAGCTTGTAAGTGACTGGAAAAAAACTTCAGTTAAAGACGCAACACATCGCGATACATGGGCAAGGAATCTTGCTGGTGTGTCACGCGGAACATTTATGTCGAATTCAGCTGGATTCAGTCTCCATGTTCAAAACATCATGGAAGACAATTTAGCGCTTACAAACGGTAATGTTGCTGCAAGTGAATCAATGCTTCAGGACGCAATAAAACAATACTGGGGATTTACGGAAGTTAACGGCCAGAAAGAATTCACCTATATGCCGATTGAGAAAGTATTACAACTAGACAAAGGTGCGACTCCACTTATTAAATCAGACATGCTTCATCAGTTAGGTAGACAGTTAGAGCCAACAAAAGCAGCGTATGACAATGGCAGCCTAAGTTATTATTATAGAATTAAAGACCATGTAGGTTTTGATGAATATCTAGAGTCTAAGAAAAAGGTTGAGTCTAAGCAGACATTAAAAGCATACGGTAAAGCATTGTTCTCAGGAAAGTCTGATGTACCCGCACTTAAGAAAGACTTCGAAACGATTTCAAAATACGAAGCCAACACACCATCTGAGATTGAAATGGTTCACAGAAATGGCGACGTTGAATCGTTTCAGCTTAATACAAATCCCTCTCCAATGATTCAGCAGTCTACCGGGGAAACCCCCATAATTGGCGACTATGACTTTTCAATGTCGAACGATAAAGGTGGTAATTTTCCACTGACAGGTGCATTCCATGGCCAACAATCACATCCAGTTTATCGTCCAGATTCCAAATGGATTAAAGATAATTACTTTAAGCTAAATGGGATTGATCCATCTGATGAGCATGCAAAAGAAGTTGCTATGGCTGAATACAATGAAAAGAGAGCGAGAGAATTAGACCCACGCTATCAAAGACTTAGACTTGGAGCATTGTAATGCCATTAGAAGATGAGGAAATTAATCCAGTAGATGAAGTGAATTATACCGCCCCTTATCAATCAGAGCTGGATAGAAGTCCTGGCATTCCAAATTTACCCGTAAATATAGACCCATTTGCATTTAAAGAAAGTCCGGGTCAAATGGTTATCCCTAATGCTCAGCCTATTAAGATGCCTAAGGATACCGGTAAGCCAGGTTTTTTTGAAACATTCGGTCATGCCGCATGGTCTTATAATGAACTTGTAAATGCAGGTAAGTTTATCGCTCAAACCGCTGATAGCATGAGCCACAAAGATGACTATACGCCCCCAGAATGGAAATCAGCTACCTTTGAAGCAATCAATGGAGTCGACCAAAAGTATTGGCCATATATCTGGGACGCAGTAAGCCCTAAAGACCAGCAAGCGCGACAAGAATCCGCACAAAAACAAATGAAGGATGATGCGTACTACTCTAATGGGGGCATGGTTGCTAATCTCACAGGAGCATTATTCGGAGGAATCACATCCCCTTCCTCTTGGTTAATCCCTATGAGTGCCGGAATTAAATACGCCAAGTTCGGAGAGAACGTCATTAAGAACATGGTTAGAGCGGCTCCAGGTATGGCTGCTTCGACGATTGCTACCGAAGGACTAGTTCAGGCCGGTAGAGTCGGTGGAAACCTACAGGACATGGCTGTCGATTCATTCAGAGACATCGTTTTTGGTGGCGCTTTAATTGGTGGCGCAGCGGGTATTGGGGCGTCTCTTCGTGGCGGCCATTTATGGGATATGAGGAAAACAGTTAATTATTCCTTCAAAGGGGTAGATATAAATCCTGTCATCAGCGAGAAGGGTGAACTCAAAGGGTATAGAGCGTCCCCTACGCCAGGGATGAATTTAAGTGCTGCAGTTGTTGATGAAGCCCAGGCGTTCGTTGATTCAAGCATGAAGCAATCAGGTGCATTCAAAATACCTTATGTTGGAACGGCTCTTGGCGAGTTAGCTGGCAACAAATTACTGGGAAGCCCTATAGTCAAAGGCTTACGCTCCCCTTATACAACTGTTCGTGGGTACATGGACCGAATGGCATCTCATAGTATTGAGACAGAAGGAACAGCGGCAGGAAAAGTTAAAGTAGATTCAGCGGAAGATTTACTAAACTTCAATCGAGCTGAAGCAACCGCCTTTTCAAGTCAGTTTAAAGGTTTATTTTATGCTGCAAATGGGTTGTCTAAAAAAGACAATGCTTGGAATGCAATAAAAGATATTAAGCAAACCTTAAGCAAAGACCAGCAGATGACTTTTAATGACTTTGGAAAATCAGTTCGCGATGTAATTTATACCGGAACGTCGCACGCTAAAGCAGAAGTAAATGAGGCAGCTCAACTCACGATGAATCTTGTAGAAAAGGTCGGTAAAGAATTCACTGACTCCCATGGTTGGGAAGAAGGGTTTTTACCTCCAAGAACGGCTGTTAATTATTTAATGCAGAACTACAATCTTTCAGAAATTAGAAGCAGACCTGAAGAATTCTATCAAGTTGTTGCTAATGGATATAAGCAGCAAGATGAGATTATTAGAAAACTAACGGCTCCAGTTGAAGAGAGTCAGGCGCTCTTAAAAAGCCTTCAGTCAGCCATGAAAGGTCCAGGATTTAAAGAAACAAGAGCGCTTGCAAATGAAATATCCGAGGCTAAAGGAAGGTTAAGAGAGGCGCGAGATGCCCAAATTAAACAGCTGAGAGATAACCCTGATTATCATATTCTTCTTGAAGATAGAGTGATGATTAACTCGGAAGAAGGGGAGCAGCTTCGCGGAATAACTTCTGATTATAATAACTTTAAGCAAGAGCATGGAAGTGCAGTAAAAGACTTAAGCTCATTAAAATCTAAATTATCTCGTCTTAACCAAAATATCCAAAAGAATGTTAAAGAAGAAACTCGCCAAAAGAATCTTAAGAAGATTTCTGAGATGGAAAAAAAGATTGACCAGCAAGAAGGAAAGATTCGAGACTTTGAAGGAAAGGTGGAAGAGGAAAGATTGCGCCTTACCGAATTAGCAGCAGAAGGAAAAATAAACAGAAACTTCTACACCAAAGATGCAGATTCATTTGAAATTAAATTCCGTGACCCAGATGAGCTACCCAAAATAAGACGTCCATTCAGTTCAGATAATGAACGCATCATGGTAGCAAGACAGTTACGTGAAAAGATTCTCGGCAATACGAGCGAGCATCTTAATCAAACCGTATTAGGCGGCATGATGGGCGGAGCGATTGAATCCCCTCAATCCACAAAAGCACGAACCGTAATGCTTCCATCTAAATCATTTAATGACGCTAACTTCTTAGATGGTGATATTGGAAAGGCAGTTTATGCATACTCCAATACGATGGGACGTCATACTGCATTGAAAAAAGTATTCAAGCACAACCAAACAACGCCTGGGATAGAAGGTATTCTTAAATCTTTACTCCAAGAGAAAAATAAAAAAGAAGCTGCGATTCTAGAAAAAGATGCATCTCCTGAAAGAACAAAAGAAATAAACAAACATGAGCGAGAATATGAAAATGAAGTAAAATTCATGAAAAATGTTCACGATGTATTTATGGGTCGCGTAGGAAATCCTGACCAAAGGCGTATCGCACAACACCTTAAGAGTTTCGCAGCCGCAACGATGCTTGGTGGCGTACCACTATCTCAGATGACTGACCTTGGCGCTATTGTACTGAAGCAAACGATATTCCCATTTATGATGCAAGGGCTTCGTCCTATGCTTAAATCCATGAATGGCGCGATTAAGTCTGAGGAATCAGAGGCAATCAGGAAAAATGCAGCGCACGCTTATGTGGCTATACAGCATCTGTCCGCCGGGTACCAAGGAAAGCTTTTAAACTCAGGTGCAATGTCTGATATGCCGGCAGCCGGAAGAATAGGAAGCGCTATAGAAACCATATCTCACGTATCCGGTAACATATATGGAACAAATGCAATTGAGAATTTAAATCAATCTATGGTAGCAAATATATTTCAGTCTGAAGTCATGGCAGCCGCGCATGATTTTAAAGCAGGAAAAATGACTGATAAGCAGCAACGCAAAATGGCAGCCTACGGCATAGACATGAAAGAATGGTCCAGCCGGTTTATAGAGAATTATAAAGGCGCTAATGGCTGGGAATACAAAGGCGGATTCCAAAGTAAATACTATGATTGGGCAGATGCAGGTGCTACCGATAGAATGTCGCAATCAATTTATAGGGCCGTTTATGATAGCGTCGTACAGGGAGGAATGTTCTCCAGCCCATTATGGACGCATAACCCTATACTTGGTTTGCTTTCTACGTTTCATGGTTGGTCATACGGAGCATTCGCACGCTATACTGTGCCTATTATGCAGAGGCCAGATGCAGATGCAATAATGGGCGTTGCAATGATGTTTGGGCTTGGATTACTTGAAGAGCCTATGAGACAATTCGCGAATGGAAAAGAGATAAAGCTTGATGATAATCATCTTCTTGAGAAAGCAATTGATAACTCTGGTGTGTTAGGCGCTTGGAGTGATATGTTTAATGCTGCAAATATGGCAATGAAAGATGATTTAATTCCCGGCATGGCGAGTGAGCGCAGAAGGGAGATATCTGTTCTTGGGTCTTTGGCCGGTCCAGTTGGGTCTCAAACGGAAATTGTAGCGAATTTATTACATAGCGCATGGACTGGAAAGATTAGTCAACGCGATGTAAAGCAAGGCACTAGACTCTTGCCATTGGCTAATCACCTTTTACTTAGAAGGTACCTAAATGATTTTGTATCTTCATCTGCATTGCCTGAAAAAAGTTCGGACGCTGAAGCTTGGCCATGGTGGCAAAGTTTACAAGAAGCTACGGGGTAATTAAATGAGTACTTCTACACAAACCATAAATGATGTTTTACCAAAAACTCAGATAACTGCAACAAATTTGCAGACAGTGTTCGACGCAGACTGGACGGCCGATGTGGCTACAGATGTCTTGGTTTATGCAAGAGCCACTGGTGTTGACCCTGATGATGCAACGCAGATTATATCCAGCGCCAATTACTCTGTTACCTTTGTTGGAAGTAGCTTAACAGTGCGTGTTACTTTTAGTGTCGGCCGAACGACTGATGACATCGTTACTTTGGTTCGTGATACGCCTGCCAATAGAGAAAATCTCTATACCAATACTAATTTCACACCCACCATGCTCAATCAGGATTTTGGTGTTCACACATTAGTTGAGCAGCAAGCGCAGCTATATAACGAAGAAATAGCCCCGCACTATAATGTCTCTGCAACTATACAAGATTTTGATTTAATTTTACCTATTTTACCCGCTCTATCCGGCTGGCGAATGAATTCAGCAGGCGATGAAATTGAGGCCGTCTCCATTCCTGATGGTGGATTTGCTCCAGCAGATGCAACTTATTTAGTGCAGACAGCAGATTCTGATTTAGCTAATGCGCAAGCTATGGGCGCCTTAGCAAGTGGGCTCGTTGTTAATACAACAACAACGGGCGTGCAATTAACACGAACTCTTACTGGAACAACAGACCAGATTGATGTGAGCAATGGTGATGGAATCAGTGGAGCGCCTACACTAACTATCGCAAGCAATGCTGTCCTTCCAGGAACCGGCTCAATGATTCCCCCTTCTGGAACGACTGGGCAAAGACCAGGAGCCCCTCTAGATGGAATGGTAAGATACAATACGACTTTAAATGCGCTTGAGGTTTATGAATCATCTGCATGGGACCCTTTATCAGGCGGTGTTGTTGACACGGTAACTGGAACTGCAAGCGAGATTGATGTAGATAATACAGACCCTGCTAATCCAATCATTGAATTACCCGTTGCGGTTATCTTCCCAGGAACGGCAGCCTTTTTAGATGGCACGGGAATCCTGACTGGTAACGGTAATAATGCACTTCTATTTAACCAGACTGCGACTGCTGTTAATTACCTAGAGATAACTCCTGCTGCTACAGCTAATGGCCCATTGCTTCAAGCTGTTGGAACAGATGCTAATGTTGATTTCTTAATTCAAGCCAAGGGTACTGGTGACATATTATTTAATGGCTCTGATGTTATTTGTGGAGACCCGGGTGCCGAGGGCTCTGGAATTGATATTGGTGGCGTAACTTATGACTCAGCCTTAAAGGTTAGTGACTTAGGTGGAACTAACGTCGCACAATTTATTGTTCATCGACATTCGACCACATTACAGCCATTGATTGTTGGTGCAAGAAGTAACTCTGATACGAGCGCACACACTGCGGTGACAGCTGGTCAATCTTGCTTTACAACTTATGGTGCAGGCTGGACTGGCGCTGAGTACAATCTGTTCGGCGCAGTAGATATCATGGTTGATTCAACCGGGACGATTAACGATGCAAGCTCACCAGGTCAGATTCAATTTAATGTAACGTTAGATTCTGCAACAGTCCCATCAACAGCTGTCACGATTTCCAATGACAAGACTGTGACTTTTGCTGGTGACTTAGACGCTAGCATGACAAACGGTCAATTGCTGATTGGTGACACAGGAAATGTGCTCGCTAAATCGACTTTAACTGCTGGAACTGGGATTAGCATTACAAATGCCGCAGGGTCGATTACGATTAATTCCACAGCAACCGGTATGGCATGGACCACTGATGCTAGTGGAACAATTGCAGCTGATGTTGATAACGGTTACGTGTGTGGGAATGCCGGGGCAACAACAATTACATTACCTGCTACGGCTGCCATTGGTAGCAATATTGAGGTTGAAGGGTTAACAAGTACATCTTGGATTTTAACTGCTAACGCAGGCCAGACAATCCAGATTGGAACATCCGTTACTTCTACTGCCGGAACACTTACAAGCGCTGCTGTTACTGATAACGTAGAGGTTGTCTGTATTGTTGCTGACACGACATGGCGGGTACAGAGAACTAACTCTGCTGGATTAACTATTGCTTAAGGATTTAGTATGACGATTAATCAAATTGGTATGGTATTCAACGAATTTATCGATGACGATACCATGGCAACAGCAAGTGCGGTGAATGTTTGCAGTGGTGAGAGCATTAAAGCTTACGTTGATAATGTTGCTGGTAGTGGGTTTACGGTTATCCTCACTTGTTTATTGGGTACGACGGCAACCTTGAGTGGAACTTATGCCAATGGAGCTTCCGGTGTAGGTGCAACATTAACTAATAATAGTACGCAAGTAGCTTTAACTATTGACGGTGTTCTAACGCAAGTTGCCGATAGAGTTTTAGTGAAGGACCAGACGGCTGAACTTCAGAATGGTGTTTATACAGTAACCGTTGTAGGTGATGGCTCCACTAATTGGGAGTTGACTCGTGCAACAGATTACGACACTGCTGCTGAGATTATCGCCGGAACGCTTGTTCCTGTTTCGGACGGTACAGTGAACGGCGGTAGTATTTGGCTTCAGACTGCCACAGTTTCCACGGTTGGAACAGATTCTGTTGTATTTTCTGAGTTCGCTCAACCTTCAAGCACTTATGTAACTATTGCTACTAATCAGGCGATTACTGGCGCTAAGACATTCAGTAATAATGTTGTACTTAGCGGGAGTTCAACCCTTGATTTGAATGGCTCGACGGCTGTTGATGGAATTATTAATGATGACACGATGGCAACGGCCAGCGCTACTAATTTATCAACGTCTGAGGCAATAAAAGCATACGTTGATGCTCAAGCCGGCGCGGCCGCGTCACAAGTGCAAATGGAGGCGGCTTCAAGCACAACCACTTACAGCTCACCTGGTCGTCAGCAGTACCATCCTGGACATCCGAAAGCATGGGTGGAATTTAACGGAACGGGAACAGTCACCATTAATGCTTCGTACAATGTGACGAGCATAACAGATAATGGGACGGGTGATTATACTGTTAATATGACCACACCGTTTTCAACTATAAATTACTGTGCAGTGGGGAATTGTGGTACCGGGACTAGCGTTGCTTACTCATCAGGTACTGCGGCTTACGTTACAGGCCCTCAAGCCGTGCCAACTGCCAGCGCTTGGAGGTTCGGTACAGGTCAGGGTGCGGTCGGTGCCCAGCCTGGAGTTAGGGTTGATAGGGCGTATATATCTGTAGCATTAATGGGGGACCAATAATGATTAATACACGAATAGCCTACACCCAAGAAGATGGAACTGTGGCAATTGTCATCCCCACGCCTGAGTTTATCTCTAATGGCGGTGATTTCGATGCGTTGGTTTCGTCGTCAGTTCCTAAGGACGCCAGTCGTGAAGTGGTTGGTATAGACGACATCCCGACTGACCGGTATTTCAGGAATGCTTGGCGACTAAACAACGGTATTGAAATTGATATAGATAAAGCACGGGCCATCCATCTTAATAACTTGCGCGAAATAAGAAACAAAAAGCTTGAGTCGTTTGATGTGCCCTTTCAACGTGCTTTAGAATCAAAAGACGTACCGAAGCAAGATGAAATAGCTGCTCAAAAACAGGCATTAAGGGACATGCCAAAATCGGTTGATTTAAGCGTCCTAAGTGCGCCGGAATCATTAAAGGCGTTTATGCCTGACATCTTAAAATAAGGAATTTGTTATGACTGTAGCACTAAAGTTTGCCAAAGACTCTAACGGTAAAAACACGTATGCATCAACGCCTCCAGATGTTATTTATGATGCAAATTTAACAAATGGAAATGCGGATACTATTACTGTTCCTTCAGGCGCTGCCTACTATACCGTTTCTTTCATCTACCAGCCTGGAACAATATGTTTTGTAGATGTTACTGGGGCCACTGCCGTCCAGCCTTTGATTGCAACATTTGCCGCGACAACATCAAGGGAATTGCCCGCTTCCTATTTATTGACAGCCGGAACAACGATAAGTATCGTAACTGTAAGTGATACTTCTTTTGTGAGTGTTGGTATGTGGCAAGGTGGATTCTCTTAATGACAAATCCTGATTTTCCATTTGGGTTTGATATTAACTTCTCGTTTGGTCGTGAGGGTGTTTTTTCTGTTGTTAACAATGAAGCTGCCGGTAGTGAGCCGCCTGTATCAGGTACATTTTTATTGTTAGACGACACATCATTCTTGCTATTAAGCGGGGAAGACTTCGTACTTCTTTAAGGAATTCACATGGCTCAAAATATTGACCAAATTTATACTGTAAATCCATCTACTACGGTAGGGGCAAATGACCTTTTTTACCTTGGTATTTCTCCGTATGGCCCAACCGATGATTCTGCTATTAAATGGTCTAATTTAGTTGTTAGTATAGCAGCAGAAGTTGCAGGAGGTAGCACCACAGAGATTCAATATAATAACGCTGGCGCATTAGATGGTGATACAGGATTTACTACGGATGGCGCAGGTACATTAAGTGCGGTGGCTTTAGCGCTTACAAACGCCCTTCCCGTCACTTCAGGTGGAACAGGTTTATCCTCGACCACTGCAAATCAGCTCCTTTACAGTTCGGCCACGAGTACGGTTGCAGGATTAGCTACAGCGAATAACGGCCTTCTCGTAACGAGTGCTGCAGGTGTTCCGAGCATTGGCAATGATATTTTAGCTGATATCACAGTTAACGGTATAACGGTTGGTAAGGGTGCGTTTGACACTCTAACTAATACAGCAGTTGGTAAAGGAGCTTTGGACGCCGCGACAAGTTCAGTACGCACAACTGCAATTGGTTTTGACACTTTAGGTGCATTACTTAGCGGTAATGATAACACAGCAGTAGGCGCATCTAATCAGATAGCGATTACTACAGGAATAAAAAATACTTCGGTTGGTCAGCAGGCTATGTATTCGGCAGGGTCCGGCTCTTCTGGTAATACTGCAATTGGCTATTATTCAATGCTATGTTCCGGAGGCGGCGCCTTAACTAGTAATACAGCAGTGGGGCAAATGACCTTAAGCGCTTCTGCTTTTGCGGCGACCGGTAACACGGCGGTTGGCTCTGGCGCAATGGCTCCAGTTACTACCGGAGCACTTAATGTGGGGGTTGGTTATTCAACGCTTGCGAATCTTACCACAGGAAGTCAAAACGCAGCCTTGGGGCGCGCCGCTGGAGCTGCGGGCGCAACAGGAGCTGTAGGATTGGTAACTGGCTCGAACAATACCTTTGCCGGGTGGTTGGCTTCATCTGATTCCTCTAGCGCTAGCGGGACTATAGCATTAGGTGCTAATGCTGTTTCAACTATAGCTACGGGTGCAACGTCAGGTGATGACGGTCCCGGAATTGCGATTGGTTCAGCTGCATATCCAGTAGGATTTAGAGGTGATGCTACGATTTATCCAACGGCTGGCACTATATCTGGGTATATGATTCAGAAGATAAACGGGGTCCAATATAAAGTAGCACTTTACGCACTATCTTAACTTTAAGGAGATTTAAAATGTTAACAGAAGAAATTTTAAAACCGATTATTAGTAACATAGACTTAGAAAGTAAGTCAGCAACTCTGGTTACACGAACAGTTATCAAGAGAGATGGTGTATCAATTAGCATGTCTTCAGATAGCAAGAAAGTTAGTCTTGACGGCCTGGAATCTCTTTTAGCTGACGTACAAACTGCTGCGGTAAAAGCAGTCGAATTCAAAGAAGATGAATCAATTTAATTGATAGGAGTTAACATGTTAGAGAAATTACAAGCACGACGAGATTTACTTGTGAGGGAACACACCAGCTTAGTAGAGCAGCATAACGCCCTTAATAAATCCTTAAAAGAAACTGAACAGAGGATTAGTGTGCTTGTGAAGGAACACACCAGCTTAGTAGAGCAGCATAACGCCCTTAATAAATCCTTAAAAGAAACTGAACAGAGGATTAGTGTGCTTGTTGGGCATGTGGGTGAGATTGATTATCAGATTAAAGCAATTGATATGGATGCAGACGATGCCTCTAAAGAAGGGTAAAAAAAATATCGGCTCGAATATAAAAGAGCTTGAATCTACCGGTAAATTTAAACGCAACCAAGCCATTGCTATTGCGTTAAGCGAGGCCAGAAAGAAACCCAAAAAGAGGAAAAAGAAATGAACAGTTGCCCTTCTGGAAATAGCCGAAGCCTGGTTAAGGAAATTAGTTCTCGTGGCTGCGGTAATGGTAACAAAGGCGCTAGCCCTGCCAGCATTAAAGCCAAACCAAAATCTAAAGTTGTTCGTTCTAGAAAAAATAATTCTATGAGTAAACTTAAGGGGACTGGGTTATGAAATTAGTTAAAGGAAAAAAGGCAGAAACCGCAAAAGGTATGCGTAAAAATGTGAAGGTTATGGAAAAGGCTGGTTACAGCAAGAAGAGAGCAGTCGGCACAGCTTATGGAGAGGTCGGTATGGCTAAGAAGGCTTCCAGAGATGAGTCTAAAGGCATGAAGAAGGCGGTAGCTAAAAAGAAGCCAGCAGCTAAAAAGAAAGTTGCGACTAAGAAAAAATGAGCCTAATTAAAAGTGTGGTTCATGATATATTTACCAAAGGGGGCTATGTTAAAGTTGCAGCTGCTGTCTTAATTGCATCCTCTTTTGGTATCGGAATTTACTTTAAATTCTTCTCCCATTCTATAGATAGCCCTGCTGAGCAAGTAGCAGAAATTATTTTAGTTGCCTATGGAGTTGATGTTGATTTCTCAGAAGATAAGAAAAGCTCAGGGGATGAATGATTCTTAGTCTGACGCTTCCGTGGCCTCCTTCTGCGAATACTTACTGGAGAAGAAATGGTAATAGGTATTTTATTTCTCCAAAAGGAATGGCTTATCGAAAAGAGGTCATCGCTCTTTGCTGTAAATATAAAGGATTTTTCCCTAAAGAGTCCAGATTGCGATTAGAAGTAATTGCTTTCCCTCCAGATAATAGGCGCAGGGACTTGGATAACATTATGAAGGCACTTCAGGATTCTTTAGAGAAGGCAGAGGTCTATGTTAATGACTCTCAAATTGATGAGCTAATCGTTAGAAGGCATTCTGAGAGGCATGGCAGGGTAGATGTTATTATTGATGATGTATTTTATTAATTACCAAAAGAGCGCATGTACTTAAAAATACCGACCATAGACCCGTACCCGCACCAGCTTAGATTATTTAAAGCTATCCATGAGGGAAAGAACGCCGTTGCCATTATTCACCGAAGAGCAGGCAAGGATATTGCCTGTATGCAGCTCTGGGTATTGCGCGCTCTACAACGTGTTGGAACGCATGTTTATTTGTTCCCTTTATATAGCCAGGCCCGCTCTGTTATCTGGAATGGTATGGACTTTGATGGGAGACCATTTATTGCAAATATTCCAGAGGCGCTGATTGCTCATAAGAATCAAGCTAGAATGGAAATAGAGCTTATCAATGGGTCCCGTCTAGTGCTAGCTGGAAGTAACAATGTTGACTCACTTATGGGTACCAATCCTGTAACTATTATCTATTCTGAATTCGCGCTCCATCATCCACTTGCCAGGCAATACCTTAATCCCATCCTAATTCAAAATGGTGGGCTTGAGATTATACAGAGCACTCCAAGGGGTAAGAATCATCTTTTTGATTTGTACGATGCTGTACGTGATAACGATAGGTACCATATAGAGCACCTATCTATTGAGCAAACGTTTAAAAACGATGGCTCTCCTATTATCTCTCCGGAGCAGGTAGAAGAGGCTAAGCGCATGGGTATGTCAGAAGAAATGATTCGGCAGGAGTTTTATTGTGATTTCGATGTTGGTAATGTTGGTGCATACTTTACGCGTGAGATTTCAGACATGGAGCGTGAGGGAAGAGTTTGCGTTTTTCCTCCCAATCCTCGGTTGCCTCTTCATTCTGTTTGGGATTTGGGCGGCACAGATGCTACTGCCGGATGGCTGTTTCAGGTGGATGGGCAGTATGTGAATCTAATTGGGTTGCTTCATGACTCAGGACAGGGCCTTAAGTTTTATCTTGATAAGGCAGAGCAGATGCGCCAAAGCCTTGGTCTTCAATGGGGGAGCCATTTTATGCCCCATGATGTTAAGCAGGGACACCAGGGGTGGCAATCAACAGAGTCTAGATTGATGCAGGCAAGGAAGGCCGGATGGATTTTCCAGATAACGCCTAAGGTTAATTTCGAAGATGGCATCGAGTCCATGCGTTACCTCTTTCAGAAGATTAGAGTTCACAAAGATAACTGCCAGCTTGGGCTGCGCGCGATAAGAGAATACTCCCGCTCCTACGACGAAGTCAAAGCCTGCTATCAGTCTAAGCCTCTAGATAATTGGGCCACGCATATAGTCGATGCCCTGAGATATCTGGCAGTGAATTATAAGAGGCTGTACGATATTCCGATGCCGGTGAGGAAGTATGAGTATCGGGATTAGGGGGATTCACGTGGAACATTCCCTCTAGTTGCTATCTTTTGAACTTAAGTTATCCACAAATACCGAAATATAGGCATGTTTTAGGTGAACTGGTGGAGAACCCGAGAGAGTTCCGGGTCACCGGACTCCCCTAACGCCGTCGAAACCCTAAACCCCCCTCCCCGCCCGCCATACAATCTGGATTTGGTTTGAACCTTTTGTACGGCAAGTTACCAGAGATACCACCCCCCACCCTCCCCTAACTCCCCAGATTAACTGTTGACTTCACACTTTAAGTGTTGTACTATGTGTCAAGCATTTAGATATGCGTAACGACGGGGGATGAGATGGGCGCACTATTTATTTTTGCAGTACTAATATTTTACTTCGGACTCATGGGCGGACTTGCCTGGGAACATTATTCGGAGCATGTATTTCTCAGAGACTTAAGGTATGAGGTAGAGAGATTTGAACGACTTAGAAGGGAGGTCTGAGATGCTATACGCAAGCATTGGGCACGCACTGGCATATCCACTAGTGTTCTGGATTATGATTAAGATTCGCGGGAAGATGAATAAATTAAGAGAGGGCTGAGGGGATGAAAAAGATTATACTAGCAGCAACATTGGCATTATTTAGTTTGGGGGCAAGCGCTCAAACATGTACAACTGACTGCTCGTTGCCATTATGAAGAAGCTTTCGAAAGGACGTTTGATTTTACTCACAGCTTTTTGGGTGGAGTATGAAAGTATGAAACGAAAGCTTATAAAAAAGTATGAATCTCGAAATTAGGAAGCCAACGCATAACGTTGGCTCAACTCCTTCTACCATTGGTAGATGAGTTGATCATATTATGGGATATTCTTTGGAAAATATCAATGCCTATTATTTGGTCATTAATGGGGGGGGTGATCTTTAGATTGATAAGTAGTTGTTGAAGCTTGTTATTTATACAGACCACAACGGAAATAAACACTGTAGGACATACTGCTATTGAAGAAAGGGGCCGAAGCCCCTTTTGCTTAGTCTCCGCTAACATCTTCACCAAGATTACCTAAGCTCGGCTGATTATCTTTCATAGCCTTTTTATTCTTCTCAATTAAATCTTTAAGCTCTTCTCTTGAATCTTCTTGTTTGCGCGACGCAATATCAAAGAAATCTTCACGCGAAGACATACCATCTTTAAGTGACTTGTAAATTGTCTTAAGCGTGGTAATTTCCGGCTGAATTGTCGCATCTAAATTGTGTCCTAAACGTTTCTCTAAGTGCTCAACTTTGACGCCAATCTCATCAAAAGCAACAACCATCTTGTTAACTTGCTCTTTGAGTGGCACATCGCTTGAGTTCATTGTTTTCTTGCATTGCTCGATTGCTGCCTCAACGATATCTGCCGGGATAACTCGCAAAATACAACCACGAAGATGTCGAGAGCCAATATTTGCAATCAACTCTCTAATATCTCGCTCATCTGTCAGCTTCTGGACGCCTTTCTTAGTTGTGCGCTGATGCTTAACCGTAAAACAAGAGTCAACCATATAGTTATTCTCAAGGTCATTTGCATAAGCCCGAGCCTCTGTAACCTCTTTAGATTGGGAAAGAATCTCTATTCCTACTCGGCAATTTCCCCATTTCTGAGCCAACACCTCAGCAAGCCTAATACTAGGGCCCGTAACCATTTGGCCGCCACGTGGGTACGCATAGCAGCTCTGCTCAGCAAGAAGCGGACGTTTGCAGCTATCAACAATACCAACATATGATTGATGCTCATTTCTAGGAAACTTCTTGGCAATAACATACTGAGCTTGAACCTCAGCGACACCTTTTGATTCTTGCGTCGCGGCAGATGACTCTACTTTGTCCGTGTTTTCCATTGACTTCTGAAAGCCCATATCGAATGCTCCGTAGGTGTAATCTTTATCAAATGTTTTTACTTCGTTAATCATAATACATCCTCATAATCAGCCCATTTAGGCACAGTTAAAGATTGAACCGGATAAGAAGGCCATGGCTCCGATAAGTCTGGAACCGCTGTCATTCCAGCATAGAACTTATTCATCAAGCCATTAAACAGACCAACACCATAATTAATCGCTTCTTCGTCTAATGTAAATACGGCCGTCGCATATGGAGATGAATTCTCAACACACGCAAAAACAAAGGATTTCATCTTGATACCTAGAGACTTCAATCCCTCATGAGCCATACCTGCCTGAAGAAAATATCCGTACTTCATCGCTGAAGACTGAAAAGAACGGTAATTTGCATCCACAGTTGTCTTTAAATCCACTACGATAGAGCCATTCCAGGCATCAGGACGGCATTTACACGGAATACCTGTGTCTTGATGCTCGAAATAGATAGAGCGCTCAACCAGGGCCCCATCAAGAAGCTGGTCGAATAACTCATTCTGAGCGCACGACGCCGCCATTCCCCCAGCCTTACCAGCCATTTCAGCAGTCACCACCACCTTACCCTTAGATTCCTCTTGAAAAGCTACCCAATCCTCTTTACCGGCCTTTGTGCGACGATTAATCTCAGGTGCTATAGCATAGCGCTCATTAATTAAGAGTGGCTCTAATACCATTGTATGAATAAGCTCACCCAAAATCATGGAAGGAGTTGGTTCTGATTGTTTGGCGTCCGGATTTAAATACCGATACCAGTAATGATACGGGCTCTGCTTGAAAAGCATGAGTGCGCTCCTAGATAATCCTACCGAGCTGTGATAATCGGAATTGCTTATCTCGTGAACTCCATCTTCGAAGTACTTGTTATTCATCTAAACCCCCTTTTTATTGATTGAATATCCTCGTTGATAATGATACCATACAACATTAAAAATGTGAACGGGAAAATAGATAAATGACAATTAATGATGTGTACGAATTCTATAACAAAAACTGGAGTGAGCTCACTCGAGAATTAAAGTTCGGAAAAAATACTTACCAAGGATGGCTAAGAAAAGGCTATATCCCAATTGCAACACAGTTAAGAATAGAGAAAGATACAAACGGTGAACTTAAGTCGGACTTAACACTTCAAAAGGTAAAATAATGCCAAAACTCGATAAGGATATTAAATTTAGATGCTATGCCCTAGATTCACTCATTGCACATTCAGGAAAACCTTTAACCCCGGACTTAATTGGCCAGCTAACATCTGAAATTCTTGCCGGGGCAAAAAGAATTTATAACACAAGCAAATCACTAGACGACATCAGGGAGCAAACCAACTTACATGGCGGCTGCGCCCCAATAAGAATTAAAAATAATTCAAATAAAAAGGAGAAGGGTTGAATAAATACACCAAGAAAACTTTGAAAGAAATGGCATTCGTTACGTGGCTAGCGGTGGTTCATATGCTAGCAGCAATCGAAATAGAAAACATAATAAGAGCAGGAGTTCAGTAAAATGGCAAAATACCCGCCAGTATTTAAACGAGTACAAACAAACCCAGAAAAAGAGGGAAAATTAATAGGAAGAACACAAGAGGAGTTCGAAATATTTTGGCGCGGAATTTCAAAAAAATGCCCAAAAAACTCAGAAAGAACGATGGCAATGCGTAAAATGCAAGAAGCATGTATGTGGCTCACAAGAGGCATAGCACTTGGTGGATTTAAATCAGATGATGAGGCAGTAATGGAAAAGCATAAGAACGGATTTAAAGGCGATTTTAGCGACAAAGCACCGCAACCCCTACCCAACCAGAAGGTAGATGGCAAATCGTTAAGTGAGGACGGTAAAACAACAATTGTCGTCAAAAAGAAACGTCAATATACAAACACAAATCCATAAAAAAAAGCCGCTTTTTTAAGGCGGCCAAGGATCGTGAAGAATCACTTAACGTTTAACATTGAACAGGGAGGTTCAAATTCATAATCGCACAAGAATAAGTAAACATCAACAAGGCTGACTTGATCTAAAAAAAGTCATAGTATAATGTAAGAAGTTGAATGCCCCACCAATCAATCGCATTAGGTTAGTAGGGGCAGACAAAGTAACAATGCCTCAGGAGCAGTTGTTACCGATTGGACGACCATCTTGGCGGCCCAAACTGCATTACGCACTAAACTTTACAGGAGTATGCGCAAGACATGAGCAGAGTATATCACACAAAATACTTATATCAATCGAATGAGCTAAAAAATTACGCAATCACCTGTGGATTCTTATCGTCTAAATTTTACTAATACCCCACGGAAAGGGGGACTAACAAGAGGAAATGTAAATGAGTGTAGATGCAACACGGGCAACATGGATGCTAACTAAAGAGCAAGTGACGCCAACTGAAAAGCTATTTCTTTTATCCTGCGCTGATAGGTCTGGAGAAACCTCAGAGTGCTGGCCATCAATAAAAAGAATTTGCGCTGATACCGGACTCGATAGGAAAACAGTACTTAAAGTCAGGCAGTCAGTTATTGATAAAATCTTAGTAGAATATACCGGGGAAATGAAAGGGAGAACAAAATCAGTTCCTGTTATGCGCCTAACTTATGTGAATCATAGAGAAGAAAGCAGTCCCAATAACGGGACACCTTCAGTCGTAAGCAGTCCCAATAACGGGACTGGTAGCAGTCCCAATAACGGGACACCTAAGCAGTCCCAAAAACGGGACACTGAACCTAAAAGGGTTTTGAACCTAAAAGAGGAACCTAAAAGTAAAGATATTGTCGATTCTGCGAATACGACCAAAACTAAGAAACCTTCTCATTACAAAAAAGATGAAAGATTTATGTCGTTCTATTCCATTTACCCCCGTAAAGAAAAGCCGGCGGACGCATGGAAAGCATTTAAATCTTTGAACCCGGATGACGAACTGCTATCAAGAATAGTCTTAGACGTCAAAATAAGACCCCTAGAGCACACGCAATGGTATGACCCTAAGTACATTCCTCTCCCTGCTAGTTATCTCCGCTCAGAAGCGTTTGAAGGAGAAATCTTTAACGAGAGCAAAGAAAAAGAAAGAAAGAGAGAGGCGCTCAAAGAAGATGGACTTAAAAAGCAGGCGCATCAAGAGAGTATTAGCCGCATCCAAGCTCAAAACGATATCAACAAAACAAAAGACGCTAACTCTTATAAAAAAGTTCAACACTCTGATAAATGCAGCGCACCGCCTGAAGCGTGGGAGAAATTAAAACGTAAAATGAATATCGGTAAATCCCTATGAAATATTCACTCGATTTTAAAGAATGGTTTGTAAGCGAAGTTAAAGCCACATCTAACTTTCAGTTAAAAGATATTTACGAGGAATTTAGTCGGCTTGAGAAAGCAAGCGATTTAGATGAAGCATTTATTAAGTTCAAAACACTACCGATTTCACGAAAAAGAACAAATTACAGGAAAGTGAGGCCGATGTTTAGGTAAGCAGCCTTTAAAGGTGAATTAATTGATTTATTAGTATACCGAATGGATAGTAATTATTATGAGCCAGCCACTCACGGCTGGCGCCATTCCCACACGTTTCACACAGATTTATGAACCGTATTTGTGGATAACCTTAGTCATTATCAGTCACCTTTTCAGGGCGAATTGTGCCGTATTCATCGATAATATTGTATTGAATCAATACGACTTGATTGTAATTCTTTCTCATGAGTGAAAGGATTTTATTGTGTACGCCAGCCGTGAAGAGCGGCTTAACCGCCTTTTTTATCCAGATACTGAGATGAGCATCTTGGCCCTGCGAGCCCCTGTGGTAACGCCAGCTCGTTACCTCCTTTAGCGCATTAAGAATTAATCCTGCTGGATTTAACTTATCAATCAAGAGCTGAATATCATGACAAGACGTTACGTATTTCCTAAAAGCTGCTGATTTCTGATTAGGTTGGTCGGACCTGAAAAAATTCTCGTGTCTGCTCACTTTATTCCTTGTGATTATGTTTATTAGGGTTAGTCTTAAAAGTGAAATGCACCACATTTATTGTACTTAGGTGTGCCGCCCTCTTCAAGAGATGCGTGGTCGCAGTGGTTATCAATCATAGCTTGGGTCTTGTCTCTAAGCTCAATAACATGCCGCGGCATTCTTGGTATCTTAGCTTCTTGAATTGCTGTATCTAAATATAAATGCAAAATAATAAGCTCTTCCTTCGTGAAGTCATTCACCCTAACCCTCCTTTTATCTTATTTATCCGTTCATCCTGAGATACAACTTGCTTTGCAAAATATACCAATGAGTCCCACGCGGCTTGGTGCGTCACTTCATGAAAGGCTGCATCCCCATCCTCGTTCATAACTTTGATTTCAATCTGCTCTTTAGGTAGTTTTTTAGCGTAAATTTCCATATCTTCCCCGCATATCGTGTACAGACTTAAGTCTTTCATCCCCTCAGCCCTCTCTTAATTTATTCATCTTCCCGCGAATCTTAATCATAATCCAGAACACTAGTGGATATGCCAGTGCGTGCCCAATGCTTG
>Ga0209986_10000486_pt1 | contig 37812 bp, 38 predicted proteins | sample BlataG_FD_183168 | JGI IMG/M metagenome (GOLD analysis project Ga0209986, IMG submission 183168) | Deep subsurface microbial communities from Black Sea to uncover new lineages of life (NeLLi) - Black_00105 metaG (SPAdes) (version 2) | ecosystem: Environmental > Aquatic > Marine > Oceanic >... | reverse complement strand
CACAGGCCCTCGGGACACCATTGTAGCAATCAAAGCATTCAAACGACCTAAATCTCCTTCCAACGTCCACGCCAACATCACCGCCAGACGCGAGCTCGACATGCTCCAGCTGGTCAAGGGCCGCCACCCAAACATCATCTCCCTCCTGGATACTCTCCACACCAGAGACGGCCAGCTGTGCCTTGTCTTGGAGTATGCTGAGCGTTCTTTACTAGATGAGATGGTTGTCCATTGGGATAAGTATGGTACTGGCCTGCCGCCAGCAACAGTACAAAAGTGGATGTGGCAACTGCTGAGCGCGCTGTCCTTTCTTCATACCAAGTGTGGTGTTATGCATAGAGATATTAAACCGGAGAATTTATTGATAGATATGCAGGGTAGTATTAAATTATGTGACATGGGGTTTGCAAGGCCAGTAATGTTTGGTGGTACTGCTACTGCTACTGGAGGAGCACCTTCATCTTCCTCTTCTTCCTCCACTTCATGGTCATCTCTGTCAGCAAGCAACTATATTACTACTACTACTGCTAATAATAATAATAATAATAGTGAAGTATCTAGTGATCGTGATAATGGAGGAAAGTTCACCCAATACGTCGCCACTCGTTGGTACAGAGCTCCAGAGCTACTATTGGGAGAACCTCGGTATGGTACCCCAGTAGACATTTGGGCACTGGGATGCTTGTTTGTTGAAATGCTAACTGGTCAGCCTCTATTTCCCGGACAGAATGATGCAGATCAGTTGGGAAAAATCATGAGATGTATGAGTACTGGTCCTGGTAGTTCCGGTCTTTGTCCTACTCATGAAGTTTCCCTGAAAAAGCATCCGATATATTCCAAGCTGTTTCTTAAAGCAGGAGGAGCAGGGGGGTTGAAAGATGGCCCTAGGGGTGGTGTTGTTGGAAAAAACAACAAACAGACACTTAGGGATAAGCTGAATCGGAACATTCATATGAGCGAGAAAGGGATACAGTTGGTAGAAAAAGCACTACAAACAGATCCTGATCAGAGAGCTACTGCTAGGCAGTTGATGGAGTTGCCTTACTTTGATGATTTGAGGAGGAAGATGATGACGGTGACTGGATCAGAATTGTCTTCCGCAATACCCCAACCCCAACCCCAACCCCAACAACAACAACAACAAGAAGGTGCTGCTCCTGTTGATCTAGCTGGCGGTAATAGTAACAACTCATCTGATATTATGACAGACTCAATTGTGATCATCAAGAGCGGGGGTGATAATAATGTGATCAATAAGAAAAGGAAACTACTGGACACTATAGCTAGCAAAAACAAGGATAGCATGATTCGACAAGATGATGATCTAATCATCATAGACGCCGTGCCTCCTCCTCATGCTGCTTTGTTTGAAACTACAACCACAAAAACAACAGGAGCCGCCAATATAGCATTATCACTATTTGACATAGCTACTGCCGCTGCTACTGTTGTGATCACCCCGAATAAAGGCAGTCTAAGCTCTCTTAAAGCTGCACACATCAACTCAATGACTCCATCAGCAGCTTCATCAGTAGGCAGTATGAGTATTGAGATAGTGCAACCATCAGATGGCAGGCAGCAGCAGGTGAAAACTTCACTCACTCAACCAACCAACCAACAACAACAATAATATCAAACGTGCCTTGCATTTCAGCACCAACAAAACAACAGCGTAATGTCAAAGGATGCTATGTGTCTGATTATACAAGTACCAAGTAGCGATAATGTTTCAATCAAGAAGAAGTAGGACAGATCTAAAGATAGGTAGAGTATGGTATTTGTTTTGAGAGAGAGAGAGGAAAAAAAACCTTAACAATATGTGTATGTTATGAGTTGCTGTACACGTACTTTTGACAAGTTGTTATCAAATCTCACCCCATTTTGTATTTTTAATTACACTTTTTTTTTTCAATATAAAGTAGGGCAACCAATTTGTATGCCCCAGCTAGCTATTTGGCTAAAAGAAAGAATGGCATCAATTTTTCATACAAGTTTGTACTACACCAATTAATATTTTGTAACAAAGATCCACACTAAAACAGTGAATATTATGGCCCTCTCAAGACTGACCATCACAACATCCAACGTAGAAAAATTTCCCTTCAGCTCAGCCTTTACCTTGACAATCAACAAGTCACAAGTTCAAACATTGAATAGAGTTGGAGCGTACTTACCTGAGCCTGTGTTTACACATGGGCAGCTCCTCTATGTGGCATGGTCTCGCACTGGCAACCCGGATGGACTAAAATAAAAGTATGTATACCTGGAGTGCTTTTGGATGAAGACATTTATACAAGGAATGTGGTGTGTACACAGAAGTGCTGCTACAAGATTAAAACAAGGAGACGTGATCATCAACACCATTTAATACAATATCATCCATTATAACAGCTTCAATGAAGCTCTTTTAACTTCTATAGCATTGTTCAAACTGTCATTACAATTCATACGCTATTCTCAGAGTGGCATAAACACCACACCAAGAGCTAATGTCACTACAAAACTATTCCAATCAGGAAAACAGTGGATACATCTGCAGCATCTTACCCAACGATGAAGGCGTCAACCCCTCCTTCTCATCCAGAGTACTCTGCACAATCATGAACAAAGGTCTCTCCTCCTCCCTCGTTTCACTCATCTCCTTGATAGCTTCTTCCAGCCCGCCTCTCTTCCTCAGACTATTCCCCGTCCACAGCGATCTCTCATCATACAAATTTCTATTCACTTCATCTTCGCTTTTTCTATGCGCCCAAGGCGCATCGTAAAAATGGTATGTCTCAAACATGTAATTTAGGCAAGACACCGTTCTATAAAGAGAGTATTCAGTCCATGTCGTGTTGGGGTGAGCTATCAACCACTCCAGCATGTATGCATCCCACTTCTGTCCACCTACTCGGTGTAGAGTATCCAACAAACTGTTGGCAATATGACTCGACAATACGGCAGGGGTGACTCCAAAGCCATGCATTCTGAGTGAATCAGGATCGGTGCATTCATTCATTGTAATGTTGAGGAATGACTTGCTGGCATTCCACCAGTCAACATGGACTGCCATTGGCTCTGAGTATGCTCTTGCTTTGCCTTGTTTGTCGAAAAAGTCGCTGACTTTGAGGTGCTTTGCAGGTAGAATGTCGGCATCCAGTACCAGGAAGAAGGGCGTCTTTAGATGTTTCACTACTTGAATCTTGATCAGCATCTGCAATTCCCAACTGGATGGCCAGTTTTCAGGCCACCACTCGTCAACGTTGCCTATGATTTCGCTCTCTGGGATTACTCGAGTTTTATGAAGAGGGGTATTTCTCGTAAAATGGTTGAAATATTGGGTCTCAGTGTCGGGCACTACTAGGAGAACTTCTTCCAGGTTGTGTATGTCATCAGCAAATGCTTCACAAAGTAGTTGGAATGATATTGAGAAGCGATCTATGTCCTTCAGAGTCAAGGGGATGACAATGGAGAGCTGTTTGGGTTGAGTTTGAAGAGGGTTGAGAAGGCGGAGCATGTCAAGGGTGGGGGAGCCGGGGCGGACGGTGGGAAGAGTGGCATGGCTGGGCTGAGAGAGGAGCATTGTTGTGGCGGTGACGAGGCTTGCTACAATGATGCAAAAGAACATAGTAAGTAGGTATGACCTATGTGCTCTTATTATGCCCATTGGAGGGCCTTTTAGAAGCAGTTTGTGCAATAATCCAAGGGATGATATGCGTGCCTCTATTTCAAAAAATGTGGGAGATTATTACCTAAGACAACTCTCGCTGTCTAGAAATGATCTCTTATATTCAAAAATAGCTCAAATTGTGCGAACTATAGTGCAATTACTGCAAAATATATCCAGTCCCTGGCCGTCTTGGACCGGCGGTCAAGAGGAGAAAATGTATCCAAAGCGTCCAATTTCCCTATTAATTATATCTAGAGCACATTTAAATGCATTGTTTACATTGATTTATACCCTATTTCTTTGCTTTGTTTAATCAAAATGCGTCTAAAACAAAAACAGCTGAAGCATCTCTCCTTGAATGTGTCCAGCATAATAGGAGCTTCTCTCTTCTTTTTCCTCATCCTACACCCTTTACTTTCATCTCTAAAGGTAGCTCTTAATGGTGGAACCACTACCGCCTTCCAAGGAAACAATAACGAGGAACTGGTAAAAACGGCATCTCCAATGCCATTGCCATCCCAGACGACGAGTCGCCAGCTTCTTCGTCCATCTACTGTCTACACCCGTCAAGCAGGCACCCATGCCTACCTCAAACCCCACTATTCAACCCAATCAATGGACATCTCCATCAATCAATCATCTTCATACTCATCGTTCTACCACGACTTTATCGCTTCTGACCTGGAAGAATGGAAAACCATCGACGCCGCCATCATCGAAAAGGCCACAACATTCTACGATGTCTGCTCTGGTGATCTTGTCCGTTTCCAGATCTACAACAACTCTCAACTATGGGTATGGCCCGTAACACAAGATTACAACCCTAGCAAAAAGAGCCCAAAACAAGCACAACACAAAGTCGCATTCACCATTCTTGGCCTCCTCCACACAATCAAGACTTTCTCCTCTCTCCCCGATGTGGACGCCCTCTTCCACACGTCCCAATACCCCTGCCTGGATCGCAGTATCGGCCAATCCAGGCTCCCCATATTTGCTCAGCAGTCAAATTCCTTCCATTACGACATCCCATGGCCAGACCACAGTTTCTGGTCACCTCCCCAAGGTCAGCAGCAGGTGACTGATCCCCACACTGATCAACCAATTATTGGGTGGGCCAACCAACAGCAGCTGCTCAGTACCAAGTATAATAATGTGACGTTTGCATCCAGGTTGCCATCTGCCTATTGGCAAGGTGAAGCTTCAGGGTTGCCTGGTATGCCTGCAGAAGATAGTATCAGAAGCTCTTTTGCAGATTGTCCCTCTTCACTAATCTCTACTGATGATGACGATGCTGACAACAACGATAGTGTTAATGCTGCTGATGAAGCTGCAAATGAAAAGAGAAGAAAACCCATTCCATCTCCACCATCTTCTTCTTCTTCTTCTCTACTCCTCCTAGAGCCTGGCCATGATGAAAGGTACCATAAACCCCTCCAGAACATGTGCGATCACAGGTACCTAGTGTCAGTCGGGGGAGAAGCTTCCACATTTCCCCTCCGTCACGCCATGGCCTGCCGCTCCCTAATCCTCAACATAGAAGCAGAGCAGACTGACAGTTTCCATACATTCTACAGTAGATCTCTAGAACCAGGGAAGCACTACTTTAACATTGAAACTGATAGGCAGTCTATTTGTGAGACAGTAACAAGTGAGATTGAGAAACTGAATGCTGTCGTTCAGAAGAATGTCGACGGGGGTTATATAGCCTTGTCCAGTGAAGATGATCTCACTCCTTCATTGAAGAAGAAAGAGAGCAGGTTTGCAGCAGTTGAAAATTATGCTACAAATAGTATAAATGTCGACAATAGCTTCTTTATTGATGATAATGCCATTTCTACTGCTACTAATGATGATGATATCACACACAGGAGAAATGTACTGCATAGTGGAGGCAGCAGTAGAAAGTTGCTTTCTGAAGATGGAGATGACAACAAAGAGGCCAACGGGTTGGGTCCCTGGACAATTGCATCCAACGGAGCTCAATTCATCCAAGACCACCTCACGATGAAGGATGTCCTGCTATGCTCCCAAGACCTCCTCACCCAGTATGCCTCCAGACAGGCCTTCACGCCTCACCCTCATACTAATAGCATATGCATGACTGGAGAGAGAGTACTGGATATGTTTAGCGACGATGCGGAATTGCGTAATGCAGTGAGTGAGATGTATCCTTGGTTGAAGAGCTATGACGGTGGGTGTGGTCATGCTCAGCCTATTATTGACGCTGAGAGGGAGGCAGCTGCATTGGCTGCTTTGGAAGCTCAAGCTAGCGAATAACTAAACCCTACCACAAGGGCATGAAAAAGAAGAAGTAGAGTATTCATTGACTCTCTCTCTCATTTTTTAACTGATTGAATTGCATCGATTATCGACATAGATCTATCTAAAGGTGTAATTGTTGTATTGATGTTATCTTATACACACCCACCCACAAAGCTACCGATACTTAATGAGTAGTAAATCTTCATCTGTTCCTATATCTCTTCTAGCTACATCCAACACTCCTGCCTTGATCCACTCCTCTTCCTTTTCTATACTGCTACTTACTATTACTGCTACAGCCGGATCTCTGATTGCGAATTCATCTTTATCACCATTATAGCTTGTTATTACAATATAATGACCCAAGTACCCTACTCTATTATTACTATTATTTTTACTATTATTATTATTATTGTTGGTGAAGAGTAAGGCTTTGTTGACCAGAGCAATGATGAAATGCCTCCCATCCAGTAGTGTATCTGCTAGTTGTTGTATGGTTATAGACTGCTGCTTGATAATAATGCCAGCAGAGGGTGCTAGAGAGAACAGTTGCTCAACACGGTGTCTGTCTTTATCTATACATTTAGAGTAAAATGTTTCATGTGCGTATGCGTCATAATTGATGCCTAGAGTGGTGGTGGATAATGTGATGGAAATGGGTGTTGTTGTTGTTGTTGTTGTCGTTGTGGTGGTGGTGGAGGAGGAGGTGGTAAGAAGACGACTGAGGATGTGAGCTAGGTCAATTGTCCAGATAGATTGGACTGGACATGATTGGATAAGGTTGGGTAGAGTGTATGATGGGTTATCATTTTGGTGATATATGGCTTGGAGGACCATGGAGAGGCAGGCTAGTCCACAGTCCCAGTTGTAGAGTTGCTTGATGTGAGGGACTCGGGGTAAGGGAGGACGAGAAGAGCGGTGGGGCAGAGTAGGGAATTCGTCCGTTGATGTGGTTCTGTTATTCATAGAACGAGCGTTGCACATGCTGTATGAATGTAGTATGTCTATGTATACTCGTTGTACGGCTGGAGCTTTACTTGGGAGATAATTAGAGAAGCGATCTACTCCTTTACTCCTCTTATAATTTCCTCTTGTGTCGTTGTTACTTTGTATACCTTTACTTCGACTCTGGGAACAGAGCCTCAACGAATACATCTATATCAAACTGTCTCAAATCTTCCAGCCCTTCTCCAACACCCACAAACTTAACTGGAACGCCCAACTCATCCACCACCGACACCACAGCTCCTCCCCTCGCTGTCCCATCCAACTTTGTCAAAATAATACCAGACAGTCCCCCCAGGGTAATATTAAACTCTCTAGCTTGATTAGTCATATTCAGTCCCGTAGTACCATCCAGGACCAATAATGTTTCATGAGGAGCTCCTTTCGCTGCTTTCCCCACACTTCTCTTGCATTTGGCCAGCTCCTCCATCAGATCAATATTAGTGTGCAGCCTTCCACTGGTGTCGCATAGCACTATATCAGCACCTGATGTCTTTGCGTACTCTACTGCTTTGAACAAAACTGCATCAGGTCTTGCCTTGTCATTATCAGCTCTGACGATTTCAACATCAGCACGACGCGCCCATTCTTCCAATTGCTCAGCAGCTGCTGCTCTAAATGTATCACCTGCGCCCATCACCACTTTAGCACCTGCTCCTGCAAACTTGGCAGCTAGTTTACCAATGGTAGTAGTCTTTCCTCCTCCATTTACTCCTACAATTAGGATCACAGCAGGCTGAGCGTCCCCCAGATTCAACTCAACATCTCCCCCTCTAGATTGTAATATGTTGATAATACTTTCTTTCAATGCCTTTCTGAGATCCGGTCCAGTCTTAAGTTCTCCCAGCTTTACCCTCTCCCTGATTTCATCTACTATTTTGAAGGATGTCTTCGGGCCGAAATCAGACATGATCAGAGCATCTTCAAGCTCCTCCAGCTCCTGATCAGCGTCCTCCAAAGTCCAGTAAGCAAAGAGCTCTTCTACTACACCTAGCTTCTCTCTTGTTTTGCTGGTGCCCTTCATGAGAAGCTCAAGATCTTGGGCTGCTTTTTCTTTAAAGACACGAGCGAGCTTTTGCAAGACGCCAGGCGTAGCGGTGGCGGTGACCTGTATATCGGTTTGTGATGTTAGAAAGGCGAGGTTGGGTTAGCAGACTGAATTAGGCATGACGATAATGTAGGCATGCATCCGGTGTTTGTAATGCAATGCTTACCTGACGACGACAATTTCGAGAAACTCTAGAGATGCCATCTTTTGGCACAGCAATTTGCCTTGTATCTACTTTAAACTGACGTAGCGACTTCATTATTGATCTGAGTATATGTACAAATAACCGTATCGTAGAAATGAACTCGACACAGACTCGAAAACATCAAGATAAAGAAGTGGGAGATCATCATGCATTCAATGACCATATCCACCTCACTTGCCATTCTTTACCCAAGTTCATTCTACACATTCTTCTTACACATGCATCCTTATACTACACACCTCTACATCTATCTCCTCCCCATCTCCTATCTCCTCCTCCTCTGTCTAGCTGGTCTAATGGATATATAATCCGACAACTTCACCTCTCCCAGTACCTTCACCTCGCCATCATCCACCGCCACCCTCCTCAACCCCCCTCCTCCTCCTCTATCCTCCAACCTCCCATCAGCATAACTATGCTTGTACACACAGCTAGTACCAAAAGGACACGTCCCTTCTCCATAAGCAAAGTACTTGCATGGCGTAGCTGCTAATTTACCTCTATACCCTTCTACAATAGCATCCTTTTCCTCTTTACTGCCTGGCCAAACGACTGATGGGGTGACCATATATGTAGTTACTCTACACACAGGACAAGTTCTTAGAGCAGTGTCGACATCCACTGTACCGTCGTCATTCTTAGACCTCCAGTTTCTTATGCAAGGCAGACAGAATGGATGGTCGCATGCTAATAGTCCAAATCTTCTGTCTGACAGATTGCTCTTTTCAAGCACCCTTTCTAGGCAAATGCCACATTCAACTGCAGCTGATCTTGCTCTGGCTGCCAGTCTCTCGTGTCTTTTGGTGCATTCTTCTGTGTGCTGCGCACGCTGAGTTCCATCGGTGGGGTGGAGGGCGTACTTCTCACATGTCTCACACCATTCGCCATGTACCAATTTGCATTCACCTATACATGCACCATCTTCTGCTGCTGTCATCGTCATTGATTTGCTGCATATTCCAGTCACATACCATTCTCCACACATAGATGCTGACATGGAACTATTAGTAGTAGCAGCAGCAGCAGCAGCAGCATAGTAATACCCACCACCACCACCACCACCAAAGCTACCATTGCTACCATTTCTCACCATCATAATAGCGTTCACATTTTGAGGCACAGCCCAAGGTGCCATGTATGGACTACTGCTTCCTGATAGTCCCCCTCCATTGCCATTGGATGTATAACTGCCACTATGACTCCCTCCTCCCCCCTCATTACCACTATAATACTGTGCCTGCTGTTGCTGGTGTTGATTGTAATAATGATGATGATGGTGCTGGTGGTGGAGATTGGCATATGTTGGTGTTGTTAATATGGATGGATCATCTAATGCAGAAGGATGACTATGACTATGACTATGACTATGGCCATCTTCCTGCTCTGCTTCTCCTTCTCCTACATCATCGTCAGATGTTGATCCAGTGGCAAATGGATCCTTAGGGAGGTCTATTTTGATAGGAGATCTTTTATTAATGATAATTGGGGTAGGAGATGATGATGATGATGGTTTCAGTTCTTGTTGTTCTTGCAGTTGCTGCTGCCTAATGTTGATGTTATTGTTATTATCTGGTGCTGCTCCTGCTAGTCTGAGTTGGGAAATAGGGAGGATGGTGTCCAGATCGTCAATGGTGGTTGGATCTGGTTTGAGGGTAGGAGGAGGGATGTATCCTGAAGGTTGTCTATCTTCTTTGGGTCTGTAGGAAGGTCTGATGTGGTCATAACGGCATTTTTCGCCATAGATGCAGCAGCCTTCCAAGTAGAATGTGCAGACCTGTGTGTGTGTGAGGGAGAGGGAAGGGTGGAGCGGAGAGGCTCAAGGTGTGGTGTCGGTGTGAACTGATCAGATCAGAAATGTTGGCAGAAGCGGGATTTTGAGGAGGATTAGAGACACTGCTTACCTGGTTTGGAGCACTGTTGAGACTATGTGAGAATGGACAGCTTGATCCAGCCTTACAAACGCCGTGTAAGTAATATCTACAAAGAATCGAAGATTTTGAGCTTTGGCTACTGCCCTCATCAGTCATACTAGTGGCTAATTTATAAGGATGCTCTGCGCTAATGAAAATAGATGAGAATCTGCTCCCAATGGACCTCAATATGGGAATTTATAGCTCTCAGATGCTGAACCGCATCGTCATTGCTCACTTTCCAAAGCCATATTCTCACGATTACCGGCTGGTGCATTCATTTTAAACGTAATTATTGAAAATATACAACACCATTGAACACCCCAGTGACGTCATAAGTAAGGGTTTACTCTCTATGCTAACAATATTACGACGATCGACAGTCAAGGACTTGACACAGCTCGTAATGCATGATATGGGACCCTCTACTTGCTCTCTACTAGATCTCGACATGAATAAACATCAACAAGGAGAGCGCAGATTCACCTCTGGTGCTATTGGCTTACAACAGTCACCTCCAGTCTATTTGATCTCCGCCTGTCGAACCCCACTAGGCTCTTTCCAAGGCTCACTCTCACACCTCTCAGCAACCCAACTCGGTTCTATCGCCATCAAAGCCGCCTTGGAAAGAGCCTCAATATCTCCTGAACACATAGACTCGGTGTATTTCGGCAACGTCTGTTCAGCAGGTCTTGGTCAAGCTCCTGCTCGCCAAGCAGCTGTCCGAGCAGGTCTTCCCTTGTCTACCGACTGTACCACAGTCAACAAGGTCTGTTCTTCAGGTATTAAGGCCATAACCCTCGCTGTGTCTGCCATAGCACTAGGAGCAGACTCTATGTCAGTAGCAGGAGGCATGGAGAGCATGTCCAACATTCCCTTTCTAGCACCATCTGTTCGTAAAGGCAAGAAACTAGGCCACACAGAATTACTAGATGGAATGATCCACGATGCTCTCTGGGATTCATTTTATGATGTTCACATGGGAGAGTGTGGGGAGATGGTGGCTGAGAAAATGGGTATTAGTAGAGAAGAACAGGATGATCATGCTGTGAAGACGGTAGAGAAGGCTCAGCGTGCTGCTGCTGCAGGGTTTACCCAATGGGAGATTGTGCCTGTTGAGATTAATAGTAATGATAAGAAGAATGTAGGAGAAACACAGCAGATGTACACTACTACAGATGAAGCTATATCAAAGATGCAGCCTGATAAGTTAAGAAAGTTAAAACCAGCATTTAGCAAGGGAGGAGGAGGAACAATCACAGCAGGGAATGCAAGTCCTATTACTGACGGTGCTGCTGCCGTTGTCCTGGTTTCTCAGCAGGGTCTAGACCACCTCAACTATACTAATACTAATACTAATACTAATATCAAACCGTTAGCTAGAATAGTATCATTCGCAGATGCATCCCAAGATCCCCGAGATTTTTCCACCTCCCCTACACTGGCCATCAACAAAGCTCTTGAGGCTGCTGGTCTCTCCGTCAGTGATATTGACTATTGGGAGATCAACGAGGCTTTTTCAGTGGTAGACATTGCCAATCAAAGGCTGTTGGGCTTGGATGCAAGTAGGGTCAATGTATTTGGTGGTAGCGTAGCACTGGGACATCCTGTCGGAGCATCTGGGTGTAGGATTATGGTGACGTTGTTGAATGTATTGAGGGTTAGAAAAGGGAGGTTAGGGTGTGCTGCTATTTGTAATGGAGGGGGAGGGGCTACTGCCATAATAGTGGAAAATATGATGAAAGATGATGATGATAAAAAGAGTAGTAGATTGTAAAATCACCTTATTGACGAAATGTCTTTACAGTTATGAATTGGGAATGAATACAGTACCTTGTCTTGTCTCACATAGTTTTATCAACTCTTCTACATGGCGTTGTGTCTCCTCTAGTGTCTGCATCGTGTCTATAACAAAATCCGCTCTCTTCTGCTTCTCTGTCGTATGCATTTGCCTCTGCCTGATTGTCTTAAACTTCTCAACTGTCATACCTGGTCGTTTTAATACTCTTTCTTCCTGCGCATCATCGTCACATACTACCACTAGGACTGCATCGCAGTTCTTTTCAGCTCCAGTTTCAAAGAGGAGAGGAATGTCCAGCACAACAAGGGGGTGTTGCTCTTGGCATTGCTGTTGAAGCCAATCTGTCTTTCTTGCTTGTACTAAAGGATGGACTATGGATTCTAGTTTTTGCAATGCTTCTTTTTTACCTAGTACTTTTTGGCTGAGCGCTGCTCTGTCGATGGCACCGTCGGGGCCGAGGACGCCTGGAAAAGCGGTCGAGACGGGGTGGACGGCCTCTGCTCGGTAGATGTTGTGGACGGTGGCGTCGCTGTCTAAGACAGGAACCTTGTGTGTTTGGAACATTGATGCTACTGTGCTCTTTCCACACCCTATGCTTCCCGTTAAACCTAGTATAAACATGATGGATCAAGAAAGGATGAATAAATCAAAAGTTTGTCAAAGGAATGCAGAAATATGGGCTAGTAAAGGATATAATTGATTCACATCCCATCATACCATTTGATCATAACAAAGAAATGCCTTTGAGCCGTGCATTAGACTGCTAAATAGCTTCAAAAGACTTGACCTTGACGGTTCTCAAGCTTGCCGTTCAAAAAACTATGAATATCACCCTCTGCTGAAATCTGCCACATCCAATTCGATTTTGACATTTTATACACACAATAAAGTCTTCATGGACCCGCTGATTCGAAAATTGAGCTAGCTACAACAGCAAAATTTCAAATTAACTTTCAGATCACTCTTGAAACAACAATGGCTCCCAAACCAGCAAAGGGACAAAAGTCCATCACCAGCTTTATCTTCACGAAGAAACGCCCCGATTCAGATGCACCCCCATCCTCACCAGGCAAGCAGGACGACACCCCTCTTCCACCACCCTCCAAACGTGTCAAGGAAGCAAAAACAACAAACCGCCCTTCCTCGTCTCCCAAACCACCACCACAACCAAGGCCATCCATAGATGCCAATGAACGCAGACGCATCCTCCAGCGAAAACTCGTCACAGGCTCCCACTACAACCACCACCAACACCAACAACCAGGCACAGTCGCCAGAACCCAGGAAGCTCTCCGTCATCAACTTCAGGCCACTAAAACAGACTCCAAACTCACCCCACTAGAACTCCAAGTCCAGTCCCTCATGAACCAACACCCCAACTGCCTCCTGGCCATAGAAGTAGGGTACAAGGTCAAGTTCTACGGTGATCATGCTGAGATAGCCAGTAGAATCCTCAATCTAGGCTGCTATCCTGACCGTAATTTTATATCACTCTGGATCCCTCTCTCCAGGCTGGCCCACCATGTGAGGAGGCTGGTAGAGGCTGGGTATAAAGTAGGAGTGGTGAGGCAGACTGAGACTGCTGCCTTGAAGAAGGTGGGTGATAATAAAAATCAGCCGTTTAAGAGAGAAGTTCAAGAGATGTATACAAGAGCGACGATTGAAGCTGGTGGTCTTGCTGCCTTGGAAAGTAATAAAAAGAGTGGTGAGCATGATGATATTGATAATAATGCTGATCATGGTGGTGAAAGTGCAGCAAAAGCACAAGATGATGAACAGGGATTTGAAGTGAACAACACCATCACTCCTTCCACCACCACCACAACCCAACAACAACATCAACAACAACAACAACAGCCATGGAGCAATGAAAGGCTCAGTCGTCACCTTGTCGTCCTAGTAGAACCACCACCACCACCACAACTTCAATTACTATCATTATCAGGGAAGGTGTGTATTGGTCTCATAGCTATAGAGGTCAGTACTAGTACTACTCTCTATGCCGAGTTTAATGATGGTCCCATGAGAGAGCAGCTGGAGAAGTACCTCTTGATGACGCCTCCCAGTGAGGTGGTACTGGGTGGTGATATTAGCAGCAGTACACGAAGATTGATTGATCATTTTGTATCTGGTGGTAGTAGTAGTAGTAGTAGTAGTGGTGGTGGTGGTGGTGGTGTTACTACTACTTGGAAGAAGAAGAGGGGAGGAGTAGGTTCCACGCCACCACAACCACTAACGACAACAACACAGAGAAGTTATAGTTCTACTGTTAGTACAATTGCAGCACCCAGTGATGATGACGTCGTCCTCAATCCTGAAAACTGGCCTCCATTTCAGTATAAACTGCTGGCAGACCTGCCTCCAATGGTACTACGGGCGGTACTATGTGGGAGGAAGTATCTAGAGCCACTAGGACTGGAATCTGCTCTTATTTTTGGCAAATACCAGTGTTATAGTTCTCTACATACAGAAATTGGTCTCTTGCCTAATGCATTGGTGCAACTGGAGATCTTGAAGACAAATTCTCCTAGTAGTGGTGGTGGTGAAAAATCATCATCATCAAAGGGAGGAGGTGGTGGTGCAGCAGAAAAAGGGAGCTTGCTATGGTTGCTTGATAGAACACTCACTCCTGGTGGAGGTAGACTGATGAGAGAATGGGTGACCAAGCCATTGCGAGATAGAATGGATATTGAAGAACGGTTGACTTCAGTGGAAGAAATAATGACGGACATGGCAAGTAATGGAGTACTAGCTGCATTGCCAGGTGTGTTGAAATCTCTTCCTGATCTCTCTCGTATAATAGGTAGGGCGTTTCATGGGACGTGTGCCCCTTCAGAATTTGTCACAATGCTGCAGACATTCTCCAGCCTCCCCCTTCAACTAAAGCTGGTTCCTACTGAGGATGGTAATGGTGATCTAACCATCCAAGAAGGTGCAGCTCGGTGTCTACCTTTGATGACTCTGTTGAAAGCAGCGGGCAGTTTTATGGGGGCTGCAGCTGCAAGAGAATTACTGGCATGTTTGAATGTACGTGCAGCAGCTGCTGGAGATAAACTGAATATGTTTATTACTCCTCCTTCTGATACTAGTGGTGGTGATTATATTGACGAAGACATGAAGGATGCCGAAGCTGACGATTTTGAAGCAGAAGATGAAGATATTGGTGCTGCTTTTAAGAGCGGCGGCAACAACAATAACGATGATGATGATGCTGATGCCAATATGATTTACTACTTTCCAGAGGTGGAAGAGAAGAAACAAGCTGTGTGTAATACCAAGAAGGCTTTGTTAGATCTGCTACCAGGCTACGCATCAAAACTCAAGCTTAAAAATTTGACATATGTGTCTATTCAAAATCAAGGCGATTACATGGTAGAGGTCCCCGTTGACCTTGCCAGCAGAGTCCCCAAAGACTGGGAAAGAGTGTGTAGTACTAAAAAAGTAGTTAGGTACCGCCCACCAGAGGTGAAAGAGTGGATGGGGGAGCTGGGAATAGCAGAAGAGCAATTGACACTCGCCTGCAATGCTGCTTGGCGCAGTTTCCAACGAAAGTTCAGTCAGGGCAGATCTCATTGGTTGTTTACAGAAGCAATAGCAGCATTATCACAACTAGACTGCTTGCTATCTCTGGCCAATCTTGCCTCTTCTCAACCTGGATATGTCAGACCTGAATTTATCACAACTAAGACTGATGTGGGTGAGTGCGACAAGGATCCAGAGGATGCTGAGCTACATATAGTAGGAGGAAGGCATCCAGTATTGGAAATGATGATGCAAGGCAGTCATCAATATGTCCCCAACAATATCTCTCTATCCACTGTTAGGAACAAAGAAGAAGAAGAAGATGATGGTTCTAGTAGTAGATGTATGCTCATCACAGGACCAAATATGGGAGGCAAGAGCAGCATCTCAAGATCCGTCGCCCTGATCGTCTTGATGGCCCAAATAGGTTCCTTTGTGCCAGCTACATCCTGCAGAATGACTTGTTTTGATGGCGTTTTCACCAGATTTGGAGCTTCAGACAATATTGCTCTAGGAAGAAGCACATTTATGGAAGAACTGAGTGAAATGGGTGGCATTCTATCTAAAGCTACTAAGAAAAGTTTGGTATTGGTGGATGAGCTGGGGAGAGGTACTGCAACTCAAGATGGACAGGCTATTGCTGCAGCTACTTTGCAGTACCTTGCTGATACAATAGGGTGTTTGACCCTGTTTATTACGCATTATAATGAGGTGGCTCAGAATGGGCATAAGTTGAGTAGAGACGAGGGAGCAGTGAGGGCTTGGCACATGGGATATGTAGAGGAGAAGAATAAAAGTGATAGAGAGGAGGATGGGAGGGAGGATGGGAGGGAGGATGGGTTGCCACATATATCGTTTACGTACAAAATAAAGCCAGGAGCTGCTCCTGCATCGTATGGATTGAATGTGGCAAGATTGGCAGGTGTGCCGACAATGGTGCTGAGGAGAGCGGATGAGGTGAGTAGTTTGCAAGCTCTTCAGGAAGCAGTGACAAAGGTAAAGCGTATGGTGCAGTAGATACATAAATCTTATGTTAAGCTTTTACAGCACAACAAACAAGCATGCAATATATAATAACAAAAATCAATCAATCAATCAATCAAGAAGGAAGCTTTTTCAAAGCAGCAATGACAGCAGCAAAGTCGGGTCTGTTGGCCGGCTCTTGAGCCCAGCATTTGTTCATCAAAACAACATAGTCATCATAACCCTTATAATTCGCAGTATCTGCTCCGCCTGGTACATCTTCTTGAGCAGGAATTTCAAGCCTACCACCATCACAGATGGTTCTGACGATGCTCCATGGGTTGGTTTGACCGGTCCAAGGAATGGAGAACGTCATCATCTCCCACATGATGACACCAAAAGAGAAGACATCCGAAGCTTCAGTGGCTTTATTGCCAGATAAACATTCAACAGCAAGCCATCTTGGATTGTTGGCCCCCGAGTTGGAGGTCTGTTGAACAGCACTGGTGGCAGTGGCTTCTTGAATGATCTTGCTGAGATTGAAATCAGAGATCTGCACTTTGAAATGCTCAGTAACCAGCAAATTTGGGGACTTCAAGTCACAGTGGATGATTGGTGGGCGATGTTTGTGTAAGAACAACATTCCTTGGGCTGCATCAGTCAACATCGCAATACGTCTGGGCCAAGTGAGGTACTGGGCAAGCTCTGCATTTTCCTTGGCCATTTTCAAAACATCAGTCAAGCTTCCTCGGGGGCAATATTCAGTGACAATAGCTGGAGGGAAGGTACACACACCCATAAAGTTGACAATGTTTGGATGACGGAGTGAAGCCAACAAGCTGCCTTCTGCTTCAAGCTTTTGGAGGATGGGGCTGCTAAGTGAAAGCGTAGCGGCCTGGCTTTGAGTGATTGAGCTATCCAGCAGCACTTTGACAGCAACATTGGTCTCATGCCAAGTACACTCTGCCAAAGGAACCTTCACCAATGACCTTTATTATGCTCAAATCGTCAAATGGCAGCTGCCAGGGTCTGATGTCAACAGGCCCAGAGCTCCCGGAGCGATCAGAGATAGCACGACCGCCACCGGCAGCACTGCTGGTTGTCGTTACATCCGATTTAGCCACTACCCAACTCAGTATGGGGTCAGTTTTTATCTGAGAATTGGTGGAAGTCAACATTGAATCCATGAATGGACTCTTGGCCATGGAAACAAAGTTGTTGCTGGCTGTGGTGGACTTGGTTGAGATCATGCTTGGTGGTGGCAAATCAGATGGAAGGAGAGGAGATTTGCTTGGTAGCTCTGGCATAGCAGTAGACAGCGGTGGAAACGGAGGGGGAGGGGGATGGATGGCAACTATTGGAGGCTTTTGTGTCTCAATTGCAGTAGAAGATCCAAAATTAGGCTCCTCATGTTGTTTCTTTCTCTTTTTGAGGGTGAAAAGGCCAACACCTGCTACCGCTGCAACAGCTAAAGTGACTCCACAAACAATGCCAATAATTAATCCGGTGTTGGTACTAGTGCTACTATCACTGCTGCTTGAGTCTGGAGGTGGATCAGTAATTTGAACGCACTCGTAAGATAAACTGCATTTTTCACTTGATGAGGACACACCTCTCCAAGCCAGAAGCAAGCAGCTACATCACCACTGGTGGGGTTGTAATCACAATTAGTAAGAGGATGCCCAGTCACCTTGTAATTGGCTTGGAAGGAGCAGGAAGACTTGCCATCACATGCTTTTTGAGTCTTCCTGAGCAATTCCTCAGGGTTGGCAACACATGGGCCGTCTTTGAGGCCCCACTCATCACACGAAGCGGTGATGAGGGGATGAGCAGTGCATTCCAGGGTCAGATCAGCACGACCATAGTGGGAGCATGTAATATAGAGAACAGGAAAGAGAAAGAGGGCAACCAGAAGGTATAAGCTCAGTGGTGCCGAGAACGACAGCGGTTGCTGTAGGGAAATTTGATGAGGTGACAAGGATAGCAATGCATACATGAGGGATGAATGAATGTTTCATAGTGTTGTGACGACTCTTGTTGAGGGGTGGTTAAGTACTACCGCAGTTTAGAGTTTTGACGTCCAAAAAAAAAAGTGCTTGTTGGGGGCAGTCTTTGTCGAGAGCAGATGATGAACACCGCAAAAAACTATGAAAATACGAGTAAGATTAAGCTCTTGGTGGTTGCTTAGGTCTCTAATATGTAGATATATGCACTGCTTAGCTACACCCTGCTGGAGGCAAGATGGAGATTGCTGTGATGACTGTAAGCTTCTGTCAAATAGCAAATATCGTTATCGTAACACATATTCAAGACAAGTAGGTGCAATGATGTACGCAGATATGTCCTATTTATGCATGGAAATAGTTAGTTTTGCCCACTTAAACACCAGGGGGAGAAGCCTCTCAGAATGCTCTCTCCTCTCTCTCGAGAGGACGTTGATGTGGAGCAGTTTGAAATGGGAGAGGGGCAGCAGGCCACAGTCCCAAACTATAAACACTCTCTCACGGCTCGAGTTGGTATAATTAGCAAAATATAATTACCAGGTAGGTTGAGTCTAACTTGTTGAAACAGCCATTCGATCGTTATTACTGCAACATTCGATTGGTTGTTGGGAAAATTGTTTGCAACACACTTTGTGCCGTGAAACAGCCAGCCGCATCCGTGGATCAGATCAAGTATATATGATTAAATTATTCTTGTTCATTTCCATGCATAAGCAGCGCTGACGTTGGCAATTTCAACAAACTATTTTTTAATGTTCTGTTGTCTGTTACTACTCGTTTTGACCTCAAACTTCCCTATTATCGCCCTACAGGAACTCATCAATCTATCAACAATGTCAGGCAAAGGAGCAAAAGGTCTTTCCGGCAAAGGTGCCAAGGGCACCATGAAGGCCGGCGACAAGAAGAAGCCCATGTCCCGTTCATCCAGGGCAGGCCTCCAATTCCCAGTCGGTCGTATCCATCGTCTCTTGAAGAGCCGTGCTACCGCCAACGGCCGTGTCGGTGCCACCGCTGCCGTCTACACCGCCGCCATCCTCGAATACCTCACCGCTGAGGTTTTGGAATTGGCAGGAAACGCCTCCAAGGATTTGAAGGTGAAGCGTATCACCCCACGCCATCTTCAGCTCGCCATCCGTGGTGATGAAGAATTGGATACCCTCATTAAGGCTACCATTGCTGGAGGTGGTGTTATTCCACACATCCACAAGTCCCTTATCAACAAGCAGGGCAAGGACAAGGCTGGCCTCCTCATGCCAATCTAAGCCTCTCCTCCTCCTTCTTGCTCATGGGGATGCATTGGATACAACATATTAAACTGACAGACCTTCCTTATTGTTATCAGAAATATGACAACAAAACAAGAATCATAATGTATCTTTCCACTTATATAAAATAACAAAGGAGCAGAGGGCTCTTGGGAGCTGATGGACCGCAAGGTCCTGCGGATCATATGTGCAGGCATCTCTCCTTCTCCTTTGTGCTTTGTTTCTTCCTCGTTGATTGAAACTAAGAACCAAAAAAAAAAGTAATTGTAAACCAAATCTGTCATTAGTAAGCTTACATAGTTGACTAAAAGTCAATTATTATCAGCAGCAGTTGCTATTTTAGGCACTTTGACGAATGATCCTTCGCTGTCGGGAGCCTGTTTGATCATGGCCTTCTTGTCTTGGAAATCTACTGCTTGGTCTGATCTAAGTGGAGTTTCTCCCTCAATATCTGCTCTTAATGCTGGAGGCACTCCTTCTACATCAACTTGTTGCAATTGGCCAAACCAATCTACTATGCTTGCTATTTGTGGACCCCATTCTGCTACCTGTGAAGAGAAGGGAAAAGGAAGAGGTGTGGGTGAGGGTGGGGAAATGATGAGAAATGGCGAGTTGATGGCAACCAAACGGTATGCAGGATATACCTCTTTGTCAGTTACTCCTATCTGTGCTAGTTGGGCTAATTTGCGCACATCCGGTTGCTCAATAGGTCCGTCTTTGGAAGAAAAAACTCTGATTTTGTCCGCTGTTCGTCGCATCTGCCCTACCAAAGCAGGGCGTGGGAATGACATCTTAGCAGCTGGTATCTGCAACATCTGTATCACAAATTCCAATTTGACGTTGTGGATATACTCAAATACTGCTCCTGGAGAGCAGGATTGCTATATTTATGAGGTCCCTCTCTTCACTCCTCTAGAGGAGAGATCTCTCCAGAATCTCAGCACTCAAGTCGCACCTCCTTCTGAATTCAATTGTGTTAATAGGGCCGATTACAATCAAAACATCATAATCTTAAATTTATGCCATATACTCTAGAAGACGGCAGTCTCTTTACTGCCATGCTGGGTGCAGAATTGCTGGGTGCAGAAACTGAGCGATCATTTGAAAAATTTGTTTATGGCTTGCCACATCAGAAGATAAAGCCAGAAGATGCGGTAGCTGTGCTTATTGATAGCGTGGACGTGTTCAGACCATCCAAGGAGGCAGTCCGGGCACTCGAACTTTTGAACCTCAATGTTCCGCCCATCCAACCACCATCGTCTCTTCCTCCTCTCGTCAAGGAACCTCCTCAACCACAACCAGTGGTACACCCTCCTCCTCCTCAGCTACCAGCCATCCGAGTCAAAAGGGAACCACCACCACCACCACCGCGTCCTTCTCAACAGCAGCAACAACACATAGCAGCACCAGGAGTTTCTAACTTTGACTTTTTTGATGACGACGATGCAGGCTTTCCCAGCAGTCAGGAGCTGCGCTCTATTGAGGCCCAAGCTCTCCAAAACAAACACCAACATCAACAACCCCATATTAATAACAATAATCTGACTCCTCCAACTGTAGCAGCAGGATCGCATGGAAATTGTGGCCACAACATTCCTTGGGAGTACTGTCCTCATAAAGAGCAACACTTGAATGAAATTAAAGCTCAACAAGCAGACCTAGCAGAGGCAATGGCTGATCTAGGTGAAGGAGAAGAGAAGGATAAGCTGGCAAAGGAAGTAGTACGTCTTAGAAATATCAAAAAACTGCTTAATGAACTGAAGCAGCAGCAGCCTGCTCAGCAAATTAATAATAATATTAATGACGATGATATTGATAGTACTGGCATTGTTAACCACCACCAAGGCTATCCTCATCAACAACAACACCAATTGCAACAGAAGCAATATCAGCAGTACAACAATAACAACATACAATATCCCAATAATAATAATAATAATGCAACTCCTCAAGCGTATCAAAATGGAGGCTATTACAACAACCAACCACCACCAATGCCTGCATATGGCCAACAACAACAACAAAAGCAGCAGCAGCAGCAGCCATACGGTTGCAATGCCGCCCCACCTCCCAATTATGATCAAGGCAATATGCAATACCAAGGTGGTAACCCCTACAACAACAATAATAACAATTATGGTATGGGTGGTGGTCCTTCAAATGCATATGGTTATGACCAACAACAAGGAGGAGGAATGTACCCTCAACATCAAGGATGGGCCAGCCAACCCCGGCCCAACACCCAAGCCAAGCTCGTAGACGGCTCCACTGAACAGAAGTGGTACAGAGAAACCTTCCCATGGAGCCACCAACTGAGACAACTCCTCAAAGATAAGTTTGGCATAGTATCCTTCCGTCATCACCAACTACCTGGTATCAATGCTACACTGAGTAGGCAGCATGTTTTCCTGCTGATGCCCACTGGAGGGGGGAAGTCGTTGACCTACCAGCTGCCTGCTTTGGTAGATAAAGGCCTGACCCTGGTCATCTCTCCTCTGGTGTCTTTGATAAAAGATCAAGTAGGTGATTTGAATCAGAGAGGAATTTACGCTGCTAGTTTTGTGGCTGATGATGTGGAAGGTAATTCTGCATTGATGAGAAGCTTGGGAGAAGTGAATCATGACACGGGGGATACTGTTTTGAAAGTATTATTTCTCACTCCAGAAAAGGTAGATAAATCACACAGTCTCAAAGCCAAGCTGGATGTGCTCCATAGTAGAGGTTTGATATCAAGAATAGTGGTAGATGAGGCGCATTGTGTGAGTCAATGGGGACATGATTTCCGTCCAGACTACAAGAGGCTGAACAACCTGACTGGTGCGCTGAGGAATGTTCCGATACTAGCACTGACGGCTACTGCTACCAAGGCGGTAGAAAGTGATGTCATCACTCAGCTGGGCATTCAAGAACGTTGCCTGGTGTTTAGGTCTTCCTTCAATAGACCAAACCTGCAATATGAAGTGAGACCAAAAGGCAGCGATGCCAAGGTCTTGGAAGAAATAGCAGAGATGGTGGTTAGCAAGTTTACCGAGAAGCCAGTAGTGAGAGGAGGAGGAAAGAACATGTGGAGGGTTCAATCTGGTGTTATCTACTGCCTGTCTACCAAGGATTGTGAAAAGCTGGCTGAAGCCCTGTCTGAAGAGCTCAATAAACGAGTCTACCGCCGTCCTAATGGCAACAACAGTCAACCATGGGTGAAACACTACCACGCCAAGCTGAGCTATGCACAGAGAGAGCAGGTACAAGATGAATGGATGAGCGGGGAGGTGCCCATTATTGTGGCAACTATTGCCTTTGGAATGGGTATCAATAAAACTGATGTCAGATTTGTCATCCATCACACTGTGGCCAAAACGCTGGAAGGCTATGTCCAGGAGAGTGGGAGAGCAGGGAGAGATGGGCTGCCTGCTGACTGTATATTGTACTACCGCTTTGGAGATAGAACAAAGCTGCAAAGGATGATTGAAAAGCCACCTGCAGAGGGGGGAAGACCAGACCGTCGGTTGGTGGAACACCAGCTTGATTGTCTCAATGTGATGGTGAGGTATTGTGAAGATAATGTGAGATGCAGACGTGTACAGCTGCTGGAGAGATTCGACGAGCAGTTTGACAAAGCAGAATGCGCTCAGACATGTGACAACTGCCGTCATAATCATGGTAAGCAAGTCGTACCTGTGGAGTATACAGAGCTAGCTCAGATGATTGCAAGACTTATAGAGGAACTAGAGCCTCATGGCAATTTCACCATGCCTCAAATCATAGACTTTTTATGGGGAAATAAGCCCAGCAACCCCAAACTAGCAGCCCACATTCACCGTTCTGGTTATTACAAGGCAGGAAAGAATGCTGGATACAATAAACACATCATTGATCTGGTCATTAGAAGGATGCTCTCTGATAATATATTATTATCTGTGTTGTTTCTACCAAAATCATCAGTAGAGATGCAGCAGGTGATTATGCATGTTGTGGTCAATCCAGCTAGAAAGGCTGGTCTGTTGTCTGGAGCACAGAGGTTTTACATTCCTACTGCTCAGGCTGCTGCTGGTTACAAGAATGCTGGTAATGGTGCTGGTAATAAGAAGAGTGGTAGCAACAACAACAATAATAATATCAATATTATTAGCAAGAAGAATGCTACTGCTACTAGGAATGAGACTGTCCCTACTACTAATACAGGAGCCCCTACAGCATTAGGTGGAAGAGCTGCCTTGCCACTCCATCACCACCAACCTCAAACAACTGATGTGGTTGATCTAGTCCAAGAAACCCAAGACGACAGAACAGTCCACAGAATCCAATTCATAGAGGTAGCACTCAAACAACTCAACACCTTCCTCAAAGTCCTAAATGGCAGCTCCAGTGGTCCATTTAAAACCCACGCCCTCTCCTCCATTGCCAAACTAGGCCCCAGAACCTTCAAACAGCTAATGGACACTACTATTAGTGGAGTGTCAGTAAGACACAAGGAGAAGAATGGTCATTGGATTATTGCTGCTATTAATCAGGTTGATGCTGCATTGGAAGGGGGGGTGCATGATTATTCTACTTGGGTGTTGAATGAGGGGGAGTTGAGGAGGGTGGTGGAAGAGGCTAATGGAGGAGGAGGAGGAGGTGGTGGTGGTGGTCAGAAGAGAACTTATGAGCCTGTTGCTACTACTGGATGGATTAGTAGAGGAGATGGGTATAATAATAGTAATAATAATGGGGTAGGGGGTAGGCCAGCAAAGAAACATGAGAACAAGGACACTACTTTCCAACAATATGGAGGACAAAGAGCACCCCTGCCGGTGACCAACCAGGCAGTGGAGTCATACGTCATAGATGATGTATCCAATGCTTTTGGTCCATGAAATATGTATGTATATGAAAGAATGTATTTATAATTTGATAAATGGCATTTTGCAATGAGGAAGAGATGGGAAAATAGAGAGGGAAGATTTAGGGGGGGGAAGTGAGGAGGAGAGGTCAACGACATTGTTGGGTATGCCGTTCTTCCCACCACCTTCTTAAAGAGGGAGGTTTGGGCCAACTGGGGTATATCATAGCTTTGGATTTGGTGAGTTGCATGTTAGTAATCTAATCCAAAAGTGCACTAAAAAGGTCCATTATAGCTGACGTTCATTGTTTTTTTTTTTGGCTCCAAATTGGGATCACAAGAACAATCTGTGACTATGTGCAAGGTTTGAGGCGGGAGGTGAGTAAGAGTCTGTCTGGGCTGAAAAAGGATGAAATGAGGCTGGTGGTGCCCCCTGGAATTGCCAGACATATTTGGGGAGAGGAGCTTATTGGTTGGGCTGCCAGTGGTGGAGGTGAATAGGAGTATTAAGAGGGTGACTTGGGGAGGGAGAGGGGGGAAGTCAGGGATGATGCTGGGGCAGGAGAGTTTGGGAGCCCAGGCCTCCAAAGACAGCTGCTGCTCCTATTCTTGGTGTGAGGCCATTGAATTTGTATGAAGATAGGCAGTAAGGAATGTATATCAAGGTAGTAGGCAGTTGTATACGTGTATGTATAGACTGAAAATGTCAAAGACTGTAAAGTTAGGCTCAAATATGTTGTCAGGACGATGGCAAGAAGGAGAAGAATCTCTTGCGATTTCAACCACCCTCCTTCTATGCACCCTATTCAATTTTCATGCAATTATTATAGCACTAGACGTATCATCAAACAGAGATATAAGTATCAGTGGGCCAGAAAACGAGATGAGCTCATACTTAATGGAATCCATCTGATCCAGTTTTGGGCTTTGGACATGCTGTCTCGTCTCCTCCCAAGAATTACTCCAGTATTAACATCACGCATTTTAGCAGCAACTAGACCTACATCTCGCCACGTACTGTCAACCATGGCTAGCAATCTCCCGCCTACCAACGTCATTCTCTGTACTGTTCCTTCAAGAGATGTTGGCAAGACCATTGCCCACACCCTTGTAGAAGAGCATCTAGTAGCATGTGTCAACATAGTACCTGGTATTGAATCTGTATATTACTGGGAGGGCAAGGTGAATAGTGACAATGAAGAGCTCTTAATTATGAAAACAGCAGAAGAAAATGTCCCAATGCTGACGCAGAGGATTAAAAAGCTACACCCTTATGATGAGTGTGAGGTAATTGCTCTGCCTATAGTGGGTGGTTCTGATAGCTACCTGAAATGGGTGGTAGATAGTAGTAAACCATCTACGTAGCTGAGGAGGAATGAGTGGAGTGAAGAGAGGGGGAAGGAGGAGAGGAAGGCGGCGGAGCGGGAGGCGAGGTCGGGGAGAGGAGAGGAGAGATTCTTATTGTGTTGTTCGCATAATAATCGATTCCACTGTGAAAACTAAACAGATACACGCCATAAAATTATCGATTCACAGCATTGCTTGCACGTATAACACCAGGGGGATTCAACAATTGTTCAATATTGGCTTCATCAACTTAAAAAATGGTAAGAAGTAGCTCAACAACCACGTGTATGTGACATAATCGTTGATTCAGTACTTAGAACATCGTTCATCCTCATATCTTCGGTCATTTGCTCGCAATCATCTCACCGCCCTCCCCATCCCCTCCCCCACTTCAACCCACACAGACAACCCTCCAAGATAGATTCTCCATCACTTCCCAGCTAGACCACCTCCATGCTAAATACTCAGGCACAGGCCATCCAGACACCAACAGACATGAGTGGGCTTCCACCATGAAGAGAGATACATATGCCAACTTTATCGGTCGGCAGGACATTGCAGCATATCACAGCGTCGCTGAGAATGAATCAATCGGCCGGGTGAGGTACACTTGGCTGCAGAGTATGTTGTCACCTGTAGGTCCTCCACCAGTCAAAGAAGACGAATAATATATATATATATATATATTATTGTAGTAATGTAGTAGTAGCAGTAATGTATACATCTGTGTATCTCGAGAGGTGGATCGTTTGTTCTTGTGTCCCTCCCTCTTGTCCCCCTGTGACTTGTTTAATTTAATTGTAATTTATACACTACTCAACCCAATCCTTCTCTCTTCATCTATTTTAAAAAAAAAAAAAAAAGGTCTAAATTAAACTAGGTTGACCAATACTGGCTCTCAATCTGTTCCATTGCTTTCCACTAGGATCCACTCTCCTAGGCTGCTGAATGACGACTGGAATAGGGAGCAACACATAATGTGTATTCACCAAGCCAACCACTACCCCAGTGAATCCAGAGAACGCAGCATGCACAGCATTGTGTGCTAATATCTTGCAGTAAATACGATCATTTGATGTAGTTGGGATAGATCTAATGAGATACGAAGGGTCGATGTATTTGAGATCCACATCGTGGACATTCTTCTTTATTTGACCCCGTAACCATGTACCTACGTCTTTGAGAATTGGGTTACCACTGGCATCAGTCTCTGCTTCTGCTCCATTATTGTTATTCTTAGGTCCATCATTGATTAGATCTTGCCCTGCACCTTCTGCTATGCAAATAACAGCGTGCCCTCTTTCTGCCAGCACTTTTTCAAGGTACTTGAACAATCCTCTGTCGCCCTTGAGTGAAAAGGGAACCTCGGGGATGAGGCAGCCATCCACTACACCAGAAGACAAAGAAGCATTCAAGGCAATGAATCCGGATGATCTTCCCATCAGTTTCACCAATCCAACCCCTCTATAGGCAGATGATGCCTCAACTTTGGCAGAAATGAGAGCTCTCTGTGCTTCTTCCACGGCAGTGTCAAACCCAAAGCATTTATCAATCAAGAGAATATCATTGTCAATGGATTTAGGGACACCTACAACTGAACAGACAATACCTGCCTTGTCAAGTTCAGCTTGAATAGAAGCTGCTCCTGCATTGCCTCCATTGCCGCCTACAACAAAGAGAATATCAATGCCCCAAAGATCTATTTGTTTCACAATCTTCTTCAAATCTGCTCCTCCCCGACTTGTACCGAGGATAGTACCACCTTCCAAATGGATACCTTCTACCGATCTCTTTGTCAGTGTAATTGGCTTGTGTGTACGGTCATAGAAGCCTTTGAAACCAAACCTGATGCCTAAAATGTTGCCTTCAGGGACGCCATAGTCTTCACTTTTCCCCACTAAACCCTGGACAACATCATTCAGGCCGGGGCAGAGACCGCCACATGTGACAATGGCAATACGTGTTTCTGCGGGGTTGAAATAGATTGTTTCTCTTGGACCGGCTCTCATGGCCCAGGGAGGGAGAGGCACACATAATCTGTCTGATATTGTTTTAGATTTAAATGCTGCTGTGCCATTTGTTGTTGTTTGTTGTTGTTGTTGAAGGGCATTTGATTTACTGGTCACAGCACTGCTGCTTTCATTGTTGCCATTGTCTGTCGGGGTATGGATGATGAATTCTTCGGAAGCAGTTGGATCTCCAATGGTTTCCTCTTCATAGTCAATGACGCAGCCACCAGAGCCGGCAGAGGAGGGAGAGGCGAATCGGAGAGCGGACAAGGCGACTCGGTCGTCATCGTCGACAAATCCTCCGCCAAAGTTGTCGTGTTCTTTGAAAGGGGAATCCATTGGGGTTAGGCTTCCTCTGATGTGAGGGCATTGGAGGACTTCATCTTCACTGATGTCGTCTATTGCGATGCCGGGTACAAACTTTGTGTAGCTGTGAAGAGGAGGAGCAGGAGAGGAGGAGGGTCCTCTGGCGAATGATCGCTGAGAATGATGTGGCAGTGATGGGATATAGTGAAGCGTGCATCTATAAATACGTGTTTGACTAGATGGCTTCAAAAAGCTGGGTCTCATGGTTTAGCCTTCGTTGTATATTTTGGCGAAGAAGTGTGAGATTTGTTCTGCCCAGTGGAAACTATTGAAAATGAGAGAGTTGACGGCCTTTATAAGCTGATTTTCTCTATTCAAGCTGTCTCGGGAGTTCGTTTCATGATTATAAATATGCTATTCCGATGCCTAGATGCCCTGGTTGAAAGAATCACCATGAGCGTCGACCTAACCCTGGGCGTTGGCAAAACCCCAATAAAATAAAAAAGTAAGGTTTAGCACCAGTAGGCCATACTTTCATTATTCCCAAGTTATTGTTGTTGACAAATTACTTTGGGTTTGTGGAAATCATCGCATATCCGCCGTCATCTATCTTCATCCCTTGTCATTAAGTTGCCACACAATCAATAGCAGCAACCATGAGCACAAGCTTAGGATCACACAAAATGAATACTGGACTTCGAACGAACAAATCCAGACCTCTACTAGGTGTCAGAGGAATCTCCCTGTGTAGACGATCATCATCCACTGTCGCCCCCTTCTCCACCCGACATGCCGCCACCTCTAAGAGATCTTCCTCTTCGTCCCTCAAGGTCCAAGCCACAGCAGCAGCAGATCCACCCAAGACTTCTTCATCTTCCTCTCAAGGAAGCTTCTCCATCTCTAACGACACCCATCCCACTTCCACCGTCATATCTCTCAAGTGCAACGAAAACCACCCCGGCCTTCTCGGCAATCTCACCGCCACCTTTGCATCCCTCGGTCTCAACGTCGTCAAGGCTGAAATCGGCGGAACTGGCGCTGCTGTCGACGACATCTTCTGGGTCACCACTGCCTCTGGTGGCAAAGTTTCCCCCACTGAAACCAAAAGAATCCAGGACGTTTTAGACGTCTGTCTTAAATCCACCACCGCCGCTACTCAAGTCCGCCCCACCATCCATGTCCCTGGTGCTTCAGACGAACGCATCCAGCTCCTCCACACCCTGATGGACACCTACATCAAGAATGATGTCCTATCCATCCAGCAGTCTATAGTTCATCATGTAGAGTACACTCTAGCAAGATCTAGGTACAAATTTGATGATCTAGAGGCCTATATGGCAACGGCATATTCCGTCAGAGATCGTCTGATTGAATCTTGGAACGATACTCAGAGCTACTTCAAAGAGGTAGATCCTAAGAGAGTGTACTACATGTCAATGGAGTTTCTCATGGGCAGGTCCCTTCTTAATGCTCTGTGGAACTTGGGAGTCAAGGAGCAGTATGGGGAGGCTCTTAATGAGCTGGGGTACAAGCTGGAAACACTGGTGGACCAGGAGAGAGATGCAGCATTGGGTAATGGTGGCCTGGGCCGCCTGGCAGCATGTTTCCTAGACTCAATGGCTTCTCTCAACTTACCAGCTTGGGGATATGGTATTCGTTATCAATATGGAATGTTCCGTCAAGTGTTGGTTGATGGGTACCAACATGAACAGCCAGATTACTGGCTCAACTTTGGCAACCCCTGGGAATTGGAACGTTCTGCATCCGTATATTATCCCATCTCTTTCTATGGACATGTGTCTGTTCACGAAGAAAATGGGAGGCAAATATTCAAATGGAATCCAGCAGAAATTGTGACTGCAGTAGCATATGACAGCCCCATACCTGGGTTCAACACCAAGAATACGATCAACTTGAGATTATGGGCTGCCAAGCCAGACAGAGAGTTTGATCTGCAAGCTTTCAACACTGGAGATTACGTGCAAGCCATCCTGTCCAAGCAACGTGCAGAGACTCTCAGTTCAGTTTTATACCCTGATGACAGAATATATGAAGGGAAGGAGCTGAGATTGAAGCAGCAGCATTTCTTTGTGAGTGCTACAGTGCAAGATGTGGTGAGGAGATACAGAGAGGCTCATCCAGCCAGTTGGGAAGAGTTCCAGGACAAGGTGGCTTTCCAGATGAATGACACCCACCCAGTATTGTTGATTCCAGAGCTGATGAGAGTGCTGATGGACTGTGAAGGCCTAGGATGGACCCAGGCTTGGGACCTGGTCACCTCTGTGTGCAACTTTACAAATCATACTGTGCTTCCAGAAGCACTGGAGAGATGGCCAGTGGCAATGCTGGAAAAGCTCCTTCCTCGTCACATGCAGATTATCTATGACATCAACTGGAGGTTTGTACAGGATCTGAGGGGAAGAATTGGTGATGATTGGGAGCGCATTAGCCGACTCTCTATTGTGGAAGAGATCAATGCTACTGATAAGGTAGTGAGAATGGCAAGCTTGGCTGTTGTGGCATCCAAGGCTGTCAATGGAGTGGCTGCAATTCACTCTGATATTCTTCGTCATGAGGTTTTCAGAGAGTTTTATGAGATCTTCCCAGAAAAGTTCCAAAATAAGACCAATGGTGTCACTCCCCGTCGTTGGTTGGCATTCTGCAACCCCAAACTGAGACAGCTGATCACCAGTGCTCTGGGAGGAGATGAGGGCTGGATTAACGACCTGGACAAGATTGCTGCCTTGAAGGAGAAGAGCGACGACCCTGCCTTCCAGAAAGCATGGGCCGACATCAAGGCTGCCAATAAGCAACATGCCATTGAGTTCATTGAGAAGAGAACCGGAGTCAGTTTGCCCAACAAATCAGCACTCTTGGACGTGCAAGTGAAGCGTATCCACGAATATAAACGCCAGCTGATGAATGTTTTGTCTATCATTCATAGATATGACTGCATTAGAAACATGTCTGACTACGATAAGAAGAATGTAGTTCCCCGTATCTGTGTTATAGGAGGCAAGGCAGCCCCTGGCTACGACGCTGCCAAGCGTATCATCAAGCTGGTCAACGCTGTAGCCGACAAGGTCAACAATGACCCAGCAATTGGTGAGTTGCTCAAGGTGGTATTCGTCCCCGATTACAACGTCAGCGTGGCAGAGGTGATCATTCCTGGTACCGAACTGAGTCAGCAGATTAGTACCGCGGGTACTGAAGCCAGTGGTACCGGCAACATGAAATTCGCCATGAACGGTGCTCTCATCATTGGAACCATGGACGGAGCCAACATTGAGATCTCTGAAGAAATCGGCGAAGACAACATGTTCATCTTTGGTTTCAGAGCGTCAGAGCTCAACAGACTCCGCAGGGAGCGCCCTTACAAAAACCCAGACCCCCGCTTCAACCACGTCATCAACATGATCCGCAACGGGGAATTTGGATGGCCTGATTATTTCAAATGGTTGATGGACACCTTGACAAATGATGATTTCTACCTGCTGTCCAATGACTTTGCTGAGTATCTTGACACTCAGGCCAAGGTTGATGAGGTGTACAAGGACCAGACTACTTGGACAAAGATGAGTATTTCATCTACTGCTGGAAGTGGGTTCTTTTCTAGTGATAGGACTATTAGGGAGTATGCTAAGGATATTTGGAATGTTGAGCCTTGTGTGGTGCCAAGAGAGAAGTAAGTAAAGAACACAGAGAGCGCGAGAGAGAAAGAGAGAGAAAAGGGGGGAGAGATGCAAACGTCTTTGCAATGATGATGTGTATTCTTTTATTCCAAATGAGAAGGGAAGGATTTTTGTGTTGAATGATATCAATGAACATATGATGTAAGAAGAATGAATGAGAAAGGCTTATGGAAAGAAAAGTAGGTACATGTACGGTTGAAGAGGACTGGGCAGCAGAGTGCCAGTCTTGCTTTGGTGTGAGATGGCGACGATGGCGGACATGCGGAATTGATGGCCTTAAATTGTTACTCTGTTGGCAAGATACCGCATTAGATTTATTACGTTCGGGTGAACACGATCTTAAGTGAAGCCATGTGTTATTTAAGGAGGAATAACGATGGTTTGCTGCACTTTTGATCTTCTTCCTACAAATCACTACCTCTAGATGATAGTTTCTGCAGTGGCACGGCTGCTGAGAGGCAGCAAATCATCAGAAATATATCTCCGCTTTTCATATATTCATCCATGCATACGAGCATCAGAACGATGTTACCAAACCTCTGCAATCTCATCCCCGCCTCTTCGCACCGTCTCGTCCCTCATCTCGGGCTGTCAAAGTCACTCCGTTGTACTTCTCCATACACATCACCAGCACTTTTCTCAGCCTTCACACCATGTTTATAGTACCACTGGTACTGAACAAAGCACCATCACGAACACAAACACCCTTACTGCTCCCAACAAAAGCAACAATAATTGGAGTAGTAGAAATAGAAATTCTAGAGGCACCAATAGTTTCCTGAACTTCAAGCCACCAGCAGACTTCTATAGAGAAGAAAGAAGACCATTCACTCTAACAGAAGACTCATGGATGTCTAGATTCAAAGAACTTACTGAATTTATAGCAGAGCACCAGCGTTTACCCAGCACATCTATCTATGATTGCCGCACCATCGAAGAACGCCGTCTTGCCAAATGGGCCATTAAACAACGTTCCAACAAATGGTACCTGAAACATCACTACCCTGAACTGTATCAAATGCTGGACAAAACAAACTTATGGTGCTGGAATGGCAGGGACATCCCCTGGGAGAAGAAATTCCAAAACTTCCTGAAATTTATAGAAAAGAATGGTCGGTTGCCGATGCACAATAGAGTGACGAGACTGAGCAACAAAAAAATAGTGAGGCCTGATAATGAGGCTACTCTCGCTGCTTGGATGAACATGCAAAAGAAGGAAAGACACACTTTAGAGGAGAAGTATCCCTATAGGTTCAATAGACTAAATGAATGCTCGTATTGGTCTTGGGATAGAAAACACAACACTTGGGAGAAGAGTTTTGAGCAGCTTGATCTGTTTGTTGCAGAGCATGGCAGGTATCCTCAATGGACAGCTTTATTTCACTATAATAATCCCAAGGAAATTGATGACAGTAGCATTGACAGTAGTAGGACACGTAGATCACAAGATTCACGTAGGTACGAGTGGAAATTAAGGGACTGGTTGAGCTTACAACGGAGATTGTTGCCATTTTGGAAGGAAAAGCGTCCAGATAGGTACCACAAGCTGGTCAATGCATCCTGGTGGCATTGGAGAACACGATATGATGACTTGCTATGGCAGACCATGTATGAAGCAGTAGAGACTTTCCGCTCTGTTCATAAACGCTTCCCTAGACGACCACAACCCAGGGTGAAGGTTCCCGAGAGAGAAAAAGCACTGGGCAACTGGATTCACACACAAAGATCCATGAAGGAGTTTTTGCGGCAGAAACGTCCAGACCGATACCAGCAGCTGAACAATGCTCCATGGTGGAAGTGGGCAGTGAAAAAACATAGAAATTGGCATGAATTCTACACCAAAGTGGGGCAGTTTGTTTCAGAGAAGAAAAGATTGCCCAGACAGAAGAGACACAGTGTGGATGAAGCTGAAAGTGTGCTTGGAGACTGGGTCAAAATGCAGCGTCAAAACATTTCATATCTCACAACACACCGTAAGGACTTGGCTGAGATATTGAATAAAACACCCTGGTGGGAATGGTTCCAAATAGACTTTCAATGGCAAGATTTTTTCAACAAAATAGACCAATTCTATAATTCTAATTCGTCATTCCCAGACAAAAAGAGGCTCCCCAAAGACACATGGGCCAATGGCATTCGGACAGAAGAAATGGAGCTAGGAAGGTGGATGGATTGGCAACGTTCTAGGAAGCAGTTTTTAAAAGAAAACTGCCCTGATAGATACAGCACCTTGGATCAAACTACCTGGTGGAGTTGGGAGAGAGAGTTTGATGTTGAGGATTGGGAGAATAGATACAGAGCTACAGCAGAGTTTGTGAAGATAGTGGGGAGATTGCCTCGAAGAGCGTCTGTTGGCAATACCAGTACGACTATAGCACGAGGGAATGTGTTGCATGATTTGAATAGTGGTAGTAGTAATAGTAGTGATGATGATGAAGGTGGTGGTGGTGGTGGTGGTGATGGAGAAGGTGGTGGGAAGGAGAAGAAGAGTGCATCACTTTCATCATCTCTATCTACCTATATGTCATTCAAAGAGGAAGATCTAGGTGATTGGGTGTATTGGAATAAGTTGAGTAAAGGATACCTGGGTGAACATCATAAGAATTTGTATAAAATGTTAGTAGATGCTCCGTGGTGGACTTTATGGACTTGATTTAGGTTGTAGGTAGTGTAAATAGTAATAATAATAGACATTTACATCATCTGATTTGATAACGACTCTCTCTCTCTCTCTCTCTCTCTCTCTCTCTCTCTCTCTCTCTCTCTCTCTCTCTCTCTCTCTCTCTTCATATTATTGAAACATGGGGCATATGTAAGTAGGTCGACAATTAAACTTATCAAACAATCTCTCCATCGCCTCCTCATCCAACTCACTATCATCAGAAGTCATACCACATTCAGTTCTATGTATCCCTCCTGCTATGAATACACTCTCTATGCCTGCAGCTGCAGCTCCTGCTATGTCATGTTCTAAGCTATCTCCAATGGCTATGACTTCAGAAGGGTCTAGGTTACCTAGGAGTTCTAATGCTTGGTGGTATATTATACTGGCTGGCTTGCCCATCAACATTATCAAATCATTGGTTGTGTTAGTGTCTGCACTATTATTATTATTGTTTTCTTGGAGTGATAATTGGTTGGCGTAATGCTTTGCTAGAGTACCTGGCATTGTTCTAAGTTCTCCACTGTTGCCATGCACTGTGACAATGTCAGGGTTGGCTACGATTAGTGGAGGACGTTGGGGGAGGGATGCTGCAGTGCTCAGCAGGCTCAGCATGTCTTCTACTGAGGTTGGTGTAGGGTCAGAGCCATCTACTGAAGTTCCTACTGCTTCAGTGCCATGTGCTAGGATGAAGTCTGCTTTTGTGATGTCGGTAGTGAGGTTGAGATCGAGGCCTTCAAGGGAAATGGCGCCCCTGCTGCTCCAAGTAAAGTGGAACGCGGTGGTGCCTGGCAATGTAGAGAGATTGTGGGTGAGAAAGTTGTGAGTGACCTCTCCTGATGTGATTACACCTAATAGAGATGCGATGTTGAAACCCATACGTTGGAGGTTGGTAAGGGCTCCAGAGGAGCGACGGGAGCTGTTGGAGAGGAGGAGGACTTTGCAGCCCATTGCTGTGAGGGTGTCAAGGGCGGAGATGGATTGAGGGCCGTATGGTTCTATGCCGTTGTGAAGTACACCGAATTGGTCCAATAACACGGCTTTATAGTGCTTAGGGAGCTCATTAATTGAAGAAATGCGTTTGATTGAGGTGACTGGGGTCATTTTCTTGCTGCTGGCTAAGATCACAATCTGGCGGTGATGAGATGCTGTTAAGGAAGACTGTTTCCTAATGATCTGCCCAGAATCTAGTGCATTCGGGTTTATGTTCTTCATATTATAAATCAAGCACATTTTTATGCTTTGAGAGCTTTACATGAATAAGAAATACGCCATCTTTTTATGTTTCTTACAGTCGTCCCAGCCATTTCTGCAACCACCCTGTTTTTCTGGCTCAGTGTTCATATCCATAATGCAAGCAGTGTACATAAATGGTGGATTACTTTAAAGGTTATTAAACCCCACAGCTTTGTGTAATATTTGTAAGATTGAATGGTATGGTTGTTGTTTATCCTGCCGAGCTTTTCCAAACCTGGCAGGTTGAGAGAGAAAATTTCAAAGACGACGGAGAGGCGGTGCTTTCATGGGGTCATAAACTGCAGTTTCCCAATGTTATATGAAATTTCAAGTCACCATACACCTGAAAGGACTTCAATATTCAAATCAAATACACACTAGATCCATAATCTCGCTTTAGTTAGCACATTTTGATCATGGCAGCAAATGATGAAAAATACACGATAGGAAAGGTAAGTTGCGGTTTAAACGCATCAGTGTTATTACACATACCACTACTGGAACCTTCATGCTCAGAATACAATCCCAAGCCACTACTTCCGTCCCAATCACATCACACAACTCAACCCCCGTCCCTCCAACCTCCATCTCCCACACACAGGAAGGAGAAAAGAGACTCAAAGGAGTCCAACTAGCCCTCCCCTTTGTCACAGGCACCATCGCCTTCTACCTCGGCAAGAAAGCCACCGACACAGCCACTCACAGATGGACAGCCTACATGCGTGGCCCCAATAATGAAGATCTCTCCCACATCTTGAAAAAATGCGTCATTGTCCTCCACGAATCTTTCAAAGACCCCGACCGCGCCCTAGAATTCCAACCATACGAAGTCACAGAGATAGGATGGGGAGAATTCGACCTTGCCATCCAATTACACTTTCACGATGACGCCATGGAGCCTCCAGTAGAACTGTACCACCGCCTCAGGCTGTACGATGACCAAGGCCAAAATTCCATCAAGAAACCGGTAGTTTATGAAGTGTACGAGGAGATTGTGATTTGGGAACCTACAGAGACTTTTTATAATAGAATAATGGCACAACATCCTCAACAAGCTCCAATGTCTCAGTATGGCCAGTTCTATACAATGTTTAGTGCAGAGCATGATTATAAGAGAGTGCAGGCAGCAAGGCAGAGGGTGGCCCAGATTGAGCAGAATGTGAAGAATCAGTTGGCTGCTCTAGAGGCAGAAGCTTTGGCTATTTCTTAAATAAGTTTTTTATTTAAGATAGATCTAAATATAGAACTTAACTTTATACATGTACATGCACATTGATTATGGGTTGTAAAATAATATATATTTCTATTGCTTATTCATCTACTATTTCCTACCTGGTCTCTTTACTCGTACCTTTCTCCTGCTATCACTCTGAGATCCTCCTCCTCCTGTCGAACCCATGTTGAAGAACCCAGCTCCGCCTGCTCCTGGAGCTGGTGCTCCACCAAATGGATTATTGGGAATCATTTGAGATGGAAATTGTTGCTGAGGTTGGGAGGTAAACACACTGCCTGGTTGGGCAGGAGGCTGCTGACCAAATGGAGTTGATGTTTGTGGTGATGCTCCAAAACCACCAGTGCTACCAAAAGCATTGGAGCCAAAAGCTGGAGCTGAGCTTGCTGGCTGTTGTTGTTGTGGAGTTCCAAAACCAAACACTGGCTGCTGCTGTTGTTGTTGAAGACCAAAGCCAGATCCAGTGGTTGCACCCCCACCAAATGTGAATTGTGACTGAGCTGGAGCTCCTCCTCCTCCTCCTCCTTCTCCTCCAAACACTGGCGGTGGAGCTTGTTGCTGCTGAGCTCCAAATCCAAACGATGATGCAGCGGCAGCTGGTGCTGAACCTCCTGCTCCACTACTGCTTCCAAATCCAAATACAGGTTGAGATGCAGCTGGTGGTGGTGCGGATGCACCTCCAAAGCCACCACCAAAGCCACTTCCTCCTCCTCCACCGAATGCAGGTGCAGCGGGATTGAGTGATGATCCGAAAGCCCCATTAAATGATGGCTCTGCTGTTGTAGAGGAAATAGGAACAAATCCTTCTGCCGCAGTAGTGGCACCAAATGGAGTGACACTGGTACCAGCAGCTGGAGCACTAGCAGCAGATGCT
>Ga0209986_10000485_pt1 | contig 37844 bp, 34 predicted proteins | sample BlataG_FD_183168 | JGI IMG/M metagenome (GOLD analysis project Ga0209986, IMG submission 183168) | Deep subsurface microbial communities from Black Sea to uncover new lineages of life (NeLLi) - Black_00105 metaG (SPAdes) (version 2) | ecosystem: Environmental > Aquatic > Marine > Oceanic >... | reverse complement strand
TGTTGTTGTTGTTGTTGTTGTTGTTGTTGTTGTTGTTGTTGTTGTTGTTGTTGTTGTTGTTGTTGTTGTTGTTGTTGTTGTTGTTGTTGTTGTTGTTACCACCGCTGTTGTCGTCCTCGTCGTCGTTATCATCATCAGAGTCACTCAGCTGCCTTTGCCTCTCCACACATTCTTCTACTGCTATTGCCTTCACAGTCTGTTGTTTCTTCTTCTTCTGAGCATCAGGGTTTGACACCGTAGTCGTGATTGTGGTTGTGGTTATGGTGTTGGTCAAAGTTGCGGTGGCATCGCCCCTCTTCTTGAGAGGATCCCACTTCAACGTCTTTGGTTTACCGTTATTATTCATTGAACTTGGTGGTGGGTGTGGTGGTGGTGGAAGTCCCTGCAGCAATGTATCTTTATTGATGCTCTGTTCTTCAGATTCAGGGGACATTCCTCCATGTGGTTTTCCAAATTGCAGTGGTGGTGGTAGTGGTGGAGGAATGGCTGCTGCTGCTGCTGCTACTCGTTCAGGAGCTTTGTTCTTTCTCTTATTGGCGGTTGCACCATTACCACCAGCTGATAAGCTTCTGTCTAGAGGACTGTCTGAAGACTTGGCTGGTTGGAATGCCTGCTGGTGTTGTTGTTGCTCGGCTTGATGAGAGGGTTGGATGTAGAAGGGAGTTCTCATCATCGCCACTCTGTTACCGAATGATGATGGTGTTGGCAGTAGCCCAGTTGGATGAGAACTCGTACCACCACAATTGCCTGGTGTGTTGTTGTTGTTGTTGTTGTTGTTGTTGTTGTTGTCGTCGTCGTCGTCGTCGTCGTCGTCGTCATTAACCAAGTCAACAAGACCAGCCAAGTGCTTGGGGGCATGCAATAAAGCTGGCAATTTCACCATTTCTTCCTTGGAAGTCAAGTAAGATATATTTCTATTTGGGGAATTGAGCAGGTAGATAGGGTTATTACAAGCCTCACAAGTGACAAAAGCTTGCTTCCAAGTGCATCGTAGCTCTTTGCCATTTTCAAACCTAAGAGTGATTGCCAGCTGGCCAGGAGTGCACAAAAATAAAGGAGATCTATCCACTGCTTCGATGATGGCAGGGTACCAGCCTGACTTGAGAGAAAGAGAAAATAAAGGATTACTTAGTCGGAAGATGGCAATTTCTGAACCTAAGACTGTCCTGGCTACTTCCAGGGCTGTCTGGGGTTCTGGGAATACGTCGTCGGGGTTACAGAGCGGGGTGGGATGGTGGGAGATGGCTCTGCTTTCTGAGAAGAAACGGGTGCCGTCAAATCGTTGTATGGGGATAATGAATGGCATAATGAATTGAATTTTGCTTTAGAAACCTAGTGGTACGATACAGTGGGATGGATTACTAATAGAGAGATCTCCCCTTGAAATTTATGCACTTTCTGAATATTAACAAACTTCAAAGGCTATATTTTGCCCTGGATCACTGGCCTAATTAGGCACTGTTACAATTCGCATGCTATGCATCTAAATTTCCACCCTTGCCCACCTTTTCCCCCGCTTCGTCCCCTCTGGCGGGATTCCCCTCCCTCTCTCATCCTCTCTTAGGAAGAAAAAACTCCACCCACCCACCCATGCATCCTATGCCCCTACTTTCCATACATGTACAGGACCCCATTTCTCTACTATACTTCCATCACCCCCTCCTCCACCTTCTATATCCCCCTTTTCCAATCTAAAACACTCCCCCGCTGCTATCATCCTCCCTCCATCTTCAGATATGGCTGCAGTCAAAAACGGCAGCAATGACGGCGATGCTGTCTGTTGCAGCTGCTGCTGCTTGACCGCCTGACTATGCTGATGCCCATTATTACTATTATTAATATTACCAGGGCTAATGAATCTTGTATTCCCTGAACTAACATCTATCAATGCCACTTTTCCTAAAGAAGAGGCAGCTACGACTGTATTTCTCCCATCAATCTTCCGAAGCTCACAACTAAATAGAGAACAAGGCACATTCCTCCTCTGGTGTTGAGTATGATATGGTGTGATATCACTATTACTATTATCATCATAAGGTGTCAGTATTTTATGAAGAAGGCACCCTCCAGTTCTGAGATCCACCACCACTACAGCTCCATTATGTGCTGTTGCTGCAAACATATGAGAAGCATCCTCCTCCACACCACTATTGCTACCAGTACCAGTACCAGGAGTAGTAGTACCAGTACCAGTAGTAGTACCAGTAGTACCAGTACTTGGGATCATGAATGAGCAATCAGATCCCATAGCACTATTCCAGGGCAAGGCAAATAATGGATCAATACTCCTCCCTCCATTAGAATGACCCCAGAACCTCAAGTTGCCATCACTGCACGCTGCTCCTATGAGGGGACCTCCTGGTTGGCATGCTACTCCAAATAAATATCCAGCTCTCCATCTCTCTGGTACCAAGGATGATACAGAGGATGGTAGTGATGCTTCGTTAGTACTACTACTACTACTATCATTGCCATCGCCATTGCCACCAGAAGTGGTGTTGTTGGGGGGAGGAATTTTGGAGAGGAGTTGCTGAGTCGAAACGTCCCATAAATAGAGCTTCTCTCCACTGGCAGCCAACAATAAATTATCAGTATTAGTACCAGCATCATCATCACTAGTTGGAGAGAGGTAATGTCCTAGCCATTCACAAGAGTATACTTCTTCTTCATGACCTGCTAATGTTGCCAAGTGATGCGTACCAGCAAATCCCAAGTTTCTACCTTGATGATGATGACATTGTCGTTGTCTTCTATGATTATCATAGGTACTAATACTTGTTTTGATCATGCTGCTTGTAATACTTTGATGAGATCCATGTCCCAATGCATCCTCCTCCTCCTCCTTTTTATCATCTTCTTCATTGTGTAGTAGAGAGAGCTGATTGTTCAGTCGCCATATTCTAACAGTAGTGTCTGAAGATCCTGAAGCTAGAGTCATAGAATCAGTAGCCCAAGCTACTCTCATGACAGAGTCTGCATGATTACCATACCTGGCGACTTGCATGTACCTAGGGTGGTGAGGGGTTTTGTGCCAAATTGCAACGGTGTTGTTATCAGAGGCGGTGGCAAACCAGGAAGAGGAGCCGGGACGGAAGCGGGCATGGAAGATGCGGTTGTCGTGGCCTGTGTGGGTAGAGAGTTTGACGGGGGTGGTGAATGGTGGGAGGGAGAGGTGTAATAAGATAATTGGCTTGTATAGGCGACTTACCATAGGCCAGAGGCAATGGAGAAAAGGTGGATCGATCGTGGTGATCTGAAAGCGTCAGTTTGCGTTGAAAATCGTGTTTGAGCGATGCATCATGACCAGCAACTACTGAAGTCGCCATGATGTTTTCAAATTTCACAAAATTTGAACGAGTTTGAAAAGTCTACAACCTTTTTGTACTTGGCACATTCTAAGAAGATCTGAAGAACTGTCCTCCATTCGCTTGCAGATCGCCCAACGAGCTAGAAATCCACGTGCTGCCTCCTTTCATGCGCCATTTGATCGCCTTGATCAAATACTCAAAGATTGTTAGAAGCGCAAACCTCCTATTTACTCTGCTTAAAAAGAATCGCAAGATGACGTCGGAAACCGAACCAGTAAACCCCACAATGCTGCTATCTTGCGCAAGGGACAACGACGTAGAAGGGATTCATGCACTTGTCACTGAATGCAACCTCCCAGTCGACTATTGCAATATCATCGGTCAAACCGCTCTCCACATTGCTGCCCTTCATGGCAACGTGGAAGCAGTCACCACTCTCCTTTCCCTAGCCCTACAGGCCCAGATCCCGGACTTTGCCAACATCCCAAACCAAAGAGGTCAAACCCCTCTCCACTTTGCCGCAGCTGCCAAGAAGAATGCCTTGCAAGTCTGCAACATCTTGCTCGATGCGGACGCAGATCCCTGTCTGGACGACGCCATGGGCCGCTTTCCTTACGAGACAACCCCAGACCCAGTCATCAAAAAGCTTCTCGGTGGCCCAGATCCCCGTATATTCTCTATTGCTGCTTCTGGAGATATTAGAGCGATGAAGGCTTTCTTTGAGGAGTCCCCTGACCATGAAGTGGCTGTGTTTGATGGGGAGGGCAACTCTCCCTTGCATTATGCAGTGGCTGGGAATCATTTGGGGGTGATTAGCTACCTGGTAGGGGAAAGAGGGGCTTTCATTAACATGCAAAATATAGATCATGTGAGTGTTAGATCGATGGGATGAGTAGAGCAGGGTAATTGCAATAGTTTCATATCTCTCTCTCTCTCTCTCTCTCTCTCTCTCTCCCCCTCCCCTCTTTCCTCTTCTCTCTTGACTAACCTACACCATAACCCACATTCCTCATCCTCCTCCATATACAGGGAGACACTGCTCTTCACATAGCAGTAGCCAACACAGACAATAATCCAGCCATCCTCACCACCCTAAACCTCCTTGCCAGACTAGGAGCAGACCCAAACCAACGCAATTTTAACACTAACCAATACGCTGACGGTAGCTGGTCCTCTGGAACTGAAACCGTCTCTCCCCTGGACAAGGCCCCCCTCCACCTGGCAGTGGAGGCGGGCAACAGTGACGCAGTAGAGAAGCTGTTGGAAATGCCGGGGATTAATGTGAATATAGAAGATGCAGCTAAAGAGACGCCATTGCATTATGCAGTGCAAATGCAGGATGATGAGGTGCTGAAGATGTTGTTGGAGAGTGGTGGGTGTGATGTCAGAAAGAGGAGTAAGTCGCATGCGTCTGCGGTGCATGCTGCGGCTTCGTCTGGGTGGGCTGCTGGGTTGAAGTTGATGCTGGAGAGTTATTATAAGATGGCAGTGAAACGTGGAGAGGAGAATGAAGCTTCAGCAGCAGTTAGGGATTTGATTAATATAGACGATGATGGCTGGACTCCACTGATGCTAGCAGTGAGGGGAGGAAAGGTAAAAGCAGCCCAATTGCTGTTGAAAATGGGAGCAGATCCCTTGTTTATCAATCCCAAGACTGGTGTTACCGTGTATCACTTGGCTGCAGTCAATGGAAGAGAAGATATGTGCAAGTTGTTGACAACAGCAATAGAAGAACAAGGAGGGAAGGAATGGTATAAAGAAGGGTTGAAAATTAGGAATAAAGACGGAGCATTACCTGCAGAAGTAGCCAAGACTCCTACAATTTCAGAGCTCTTTAGCGTACCAGTGTAATATATATATACTAGGGGGAAACCCGTGGCGATGCCACTCTTTTAACTGTGCAAGATTGTAACAACAGTGAAGATATTGCAGTTACAGAGAGAGCAAGGAGCTTCAATCATTCAAGTTTGCATCTTGCAGCAGCACCTCCCTGTACACCACATTCCTTGTGTACATATCTGTATCCACAGGTACTCCAGGAACACACTTTGGCCCCATCTGGATCTCCAGTCCTGGACAAAGCAACGTAGAGCTGCCCATGCGTGAACACAGGTTTAGGCAAGTATATTCCAACCGTGCTCAAAGTCTGCCCTTGTGACTTGTTGATTGTCATTGCAAATGCAGGGCGTACTGGGAACTGCCGACGCTTCAATGTAAAGGGGTAGTTATCAGCATTGGACGGTGTGATGGTCAGCCTGGAAAGGAGGACTCGTTGTCCCTCCATTGGCCCTGCCACAACTTCGGCATCAATCAGTCTATCCATGAGCTGCGCTACAATCATTCTTGTACCGTTGGCCACACCATTTGGAAGATTACGCAATGATATGATTGGGGAACCAATTTGCAAGTGGAGCTTGTGAGGGGGGACACCAGGCAAGTCAAGAGAGTTCAGGAATTCAACAGGATACGTTGCAGAGTACCCCTCCTGCTCCACACTGTCCGCGCTGTCGTAGCACCGTGTCATAGTTGGCAGTCTACAGAGGGACTCCAGGTCAAACTTGTCGTTCACAACCTTGTTGATGTGGTCAAACTCCTTATTCAATGGTGTCAACATTGCTCTGCCAGTGATGAATGCATTACTCTGGACGACGGTGCTGCACTGCTGCAAGCCTCCATACACACCTGCAATCAAGGCCTCCAAGTCAATGCCATTGCAACGGTACTCAGCTGGGATTTTAATGCTGTCTCCCCCAACCTGGAAGTTCACTGACTCTGCTCCATCCCCAACCCTCTTCAGATAATGAGCAAAGTCTTGCAGTCTACGTGCCTCGTCTGGGTCGCCATGCTGCAGTAGGCGCATGTTAGTGGTCAGCCTGAGAACCTTTACGTGTGGCCAGAGGATTCTTGACTGGTTGAGAGTGGCTGCAATTATGTCACTTGCTTCCCTTGGGAACAACTGGCAGCATCTGTCTAAAGTCACCACCCAACACCGTCACGATGCCGCCAAATGGGCTGTTGTTGCCAGTGATGTCAATCAGAGTCCTGTTCAGGGCCTCGTATACGTGCTTCTGCATCATTGGTGCCTCATCCCATATCAGTAGTGCACATGCTCTTACGAGGTCTGCTGCCTCACCCTCCTTGTTGATGTAGCAGGTCGATGTGTCAAGGATGTTGATGGGGATCTTGAAGCGAGAGTGGCCGGTGCGACCACCCTCCAGTAGCAAAGCTGCGATACCCGACGATGCCACCGCCAAGGCCACCTTTCCCTGTGATCTGATGTGGCTCAGCAGGCAGGTATAGGTGAAGGTTTTTCCAGTGCCACCGAGGCCCTCCAAAAAGAAAACAGCTCCACTGGTGCCATGTGGGCCGTCGGAATCTGTTGCTCTGATGATGGCATCGAATGCCAGCCGCTGCTCGTGGTTCAGCAAATATATATTTAGCATTGGTATAATTACGCACTAAAGCTTCAATCAGTCTACATAAGAAGTACGGCTGGCAGTATAAAGTAAAATGGGTGGGCTATCCTTGAGATTGACATTTAAGCTGGCTGATGCTACTGAAAACCCTTCCTGGCTTAAATACGAGAAAGGTGCTAAAATGCAGAGAAAATGGAAAAAAACTATCTGCTGGGGGATTTCACTGCACCTCATATGAGACAGAGAGAAAAACAATTGCTTGGGATGCATGAGACATGCATTTTCAGTAGTCAGTATAATACATGTACTTGAGCACTTTACCTCCAGGGATTTTGGTGTCGAAGCAGTAGTTTCAAGCATGAATATATCCTCCAGTATACTTCTTTTCAGAGGCGCATTGTGGAACACTGGCAGATTTGATGTTATGAACCTAGGCATCTACTTCTCTCACTGAATAGGCCACAGAGCAAAGTTTGACCTGGAATTAGTCACCGGCATCTCCCTGTCTACAAAAAACATGACAATGAACATGAAAGCGTATGGAGTAGATCCAATCAAACATTCAGACGACTTAGAGATTATCCCAATCAATGGTAAGAGCATTGATACCCACGGTAACACACCTGAACTTGGGCACAAGGTGAATGTTGAGTTTGTTCCCCCTGTTTATAAAGAGTTGGTTGCATTCATTGAAATGCAGAATGAACAGGGGATTGGTGCCCGAAAAGCTACTGGAAATCAACTGGCACTCAGTACATGTAGAGATGGGGTACTGCAATTACTTACTTGATTTCCCGACAGGGGAGTATATTTGAGGATTTTCAGTAGCTTAAATCAGGGCCTTTTTTGCCAAATTTAAGCCAAAACGTTTTCAGTAGCCGTTGAAATGACCTCAGCTTAAATCTCTCGAGGGCTTAAATTCTCACTTCATTCTATTTCACCTCCGGAGGTGAAATGAAATGAAATAGCTTAAATCAGTAATATGGAGGGAAAATTGGCTCTCCAACCGACTTTCTATTTTAGGCGTGTTTTTGACTTGTAAACCATCATACTTTACAAAATTAACGAACATATCACACAGAAATCGTAGATAAGAACATATAGACTCGATTACTCGCTTTCTCGCCCAAACATGGCGACAAATGGCAACAATCCAGGTGATCATAAGACTTTGCAGCAACTGCACAGCAATTTGGACATGGAAAGGCTCGTTAATCGCTATGGTAAGTGTATATTAATCCATTCAGTGGATTTTATCTCGCATTACTGGCAAAATGTGTGGGGAAAACGAACTCATTTTGCAGTCGTCGATCACTAATTTTCAGGTTATGTTTGCTCCCTTTAAGGTGCCTCCCAAGGCGATATTCTTAGTCATGTCTGCTAAAGTCGGATATCTTATTCCTAAAGTTCAACGTTTATGGTGGAGGAAGGCTGTAACAACCGCAATATGTACACTTCCGGTCGTCGAGGCCGACCTGGGCCGATGCTGCACTGAGAGTAGTGATCATTTAAGCTGGCTGATGCTACTGAAAACCCTTCCTGGCTTAAACTGATTTAAGCCAAGTGATTTAAGCTGGCTTCTGAAAATCCTCTGGATTAAGTCAGTTACAGATTTAAGCAGGCTGATTTTCATTTAAGCTGCATTTAAGCTACTGAAAATCCTCAATTCAAGAGCTGAGAACAGCTGGCTACAACAACCTTGTACACATCAAGTCACGTTCTACCAGTGAGATACAAATTTACAATTAAAACCTCAAGAGTTAGTTCTACTCTTAAGATTTCCCCATAGTTAATTAACGTTATAACGCGGAGGCTCATAGCTATTTTCTGTGCAAAGTTCATCTAAATCAAGAGCGGATATTGCTTTTTATATATGATAAGAAAACAGTTACAGAATGGTCTGTCAGGGTTTAGGCTCTGTCCATCAACATTCCCATTCCTATCAGGTTTTGTGGTAGCTGTGGTCTTGACCCTGGTCGTACTAACTCCAGGAAAGAACGGCAAACTGGCGAAATCCCATTATTCAAGAAATCGAGACAATGGCTCCACAGAATACAGTACTGGGGCAGATCTTGGGCAACCCCTGCAACCGCTTGTCGCTCAATTGCCTGGGTGGTGGGGAAAGTTTGACTGTGGGCCAAAGTTTGACTCCAAGCTCAAATACACTTCAAAAAGCTGGTGGTCTGGGACAAACAGCTTCTCTCAACATGGACAGGAGGAATGGCTGCATAAAAATGCCTTTGGCAATGGCCATGGAGGCTTTTTCCTTGAGCTTGGGGGCTTGGATGGATTGAGGTTCTCCAACACAGCCCTTCTTGAAAAGAATGCTGGGTGGAGAGGAATGCTCATAGAACCCAATCCAGCTCAATTCAAAAACATGATACAGAATAGACCAAACTCGATCAACATAAATGCGGCCATATGCAGCACCCAGGGCACTCTCCATTACATATCCAGCGAACTAGGAGCAACTGGTGGTATCTGGGAATTTATGGCGCCCAGTTTCAGGTCTAGATGGTACCCTGGTATGACTCAGGAAAGCATGTTGAAGGAAGCCATAGAAATTTCATGTTTCCCTTTAACTACATTGCTCACAAGATTTGGGGTGAGGCACATCGACTTTTGGTCGTTGGATGTGGAGGGAGGCGAGCTTGAGGTGCTTGAGACTATGGACTTCTCGCAAGTATCGGTTGGAGTCATTGTCGTGGAGCAAGATGGTCTTATTCCTGAGAAAGATAAAAATATAACGAACTTACTCTTAGAGAATGGTTTTTTCATTAAAGAGAAAGTTGGTACAAATACTTATTTTGTGCATAAAACATACACCGATAAACTTAGCACTGGTGTTGTGCACTAAAGCATTAAAACTAATGCTAGTAATAATCATAGAAACATGGCTACGTTTGCTTTCTTTTTTCTTCATCTAAATATATAGAGCATGCTCTCTTCTGTTTGGTCCTGAACAGAAACCTTTTTTAACATCTTGTTTTTTCTATTTTGTGTTGCATACTTATTTTCTTTTGCTTTGTATGTTTGACACAAGCTGTTTCCTCTTTTAAAAACCAAGGGACCCAGCCATCCTGCACACGTACTCACTATACACTAATATCACACTGACACACACATTTTTTTCATCAGCTCAATCACAGCTACATCATCTCCTCCTCCTTCTCCTTCAACCTTCACATCCACTGCACTCTTGATAAACTTCATCGTCTCTTCATCACTATGTTGATCCAGCCATAGAGAGTACTGCCCAGGACTGAGTGATTTCCTGGTATGCGGAGATGCAAAACCATCACTAGATACCCTTGAAAACAAGTGATGCAGTACCACTCCAGTAGGTAAATCCCTCAGTACTCCTGACGAGGACCCCTGTCCTTCCTTCTGTTGCTGTAGTTGTTCGAGGAGCGTACTCGTCCCAGTGAACAACAACCTACGGAAAGCAAGGAGACTTTGGTATGCTGCCGGCACAGCATCCGAGGGAAGCAGGCTTGTACCCACAGCTTCCTCTATATCAGCTGCATCCTTAGCCAGCTGAAGCTTCCCTGCTTGACTGAGTGGCCTAATTAGTGCAGCATGTCGTACAAAGAAACCTAGAATTCTGTATACCAATCTTTCTACCAGCCTCCTTCCTATTGATGGGCTCCCCGAAGTTGGGGGAGGATTGAATTTACTGAGCCACTCTATTCTACAATGAGCCAAGTGCTTGGCCATTGCCTTGACATAAGGAGAAGGCTGAGCCACTGCTTTATTGCTGTTGTCCTTGTCAGCTTGTCCTGCTGCTGTTCCTGACCATTGGAGGCTGTGCATGGTGAGAATTTCTTGTTCAGCCATCTCTACTATGGCTTTGAATGTTGGCAGTACCATATCAATTGCAGCAGCTTCTACTGCTTGTATAGGTGCTGACAAAGCCAGCACTGCTGCATCTGGAAGTCGTTGGATCAGATTTAGCATAGATCTGTGCACTTCTTGTAGATAATTGCAGATGCTGATGTTTCTCAATTGGGCAGAGTTGATGGTACCTCTTACTGCTCTAAGATCAGGTCCACTCGCTGCCATGTGCTCTGCACGCCGAGCTGCCAACAATAAAGCTTCTCCCACACACCCAGCCACTCTTGGAGCGAGGGCAGAGCTGGCTGATGCCGCTTTTAGCTCTTCGTGCATTCTTGCAATGGCACGTTGTAGATCAGCAGCAGTTGGCAGAGCTCTGCTACCTCCAGGGAACGCAGATACTAGTGCTTCACGTAGTCTGGTACTAGTAGCTGTCAGGTAGGAATTTTGAAAGTCAGATGCAATGTTGAGCAAGATGCTCTTTTGAGCTTCAGTCATGGCTCCTATTGCATCTTTTGAGGAAGCTTCCTTGGATATTCGTACAGAAGTCTCATCGAGCAGAGTTGCTAATTTGGGATAAGAATTCACCAAAGCTTCTCTGATAGTAAACCCACTACCCCCCCTTGGAGCTGTGAAGGCAGAGGAGAAGCATTTACCTACTGCCCCTGAAACGGCAGACCAGAATGAGTCTAGAGGGAGCATTGGTTGCTCCTTTTGTTGTTTCGTGGTGGTAAAAGGTGCTGCCAAGATAGTGTCTAAAAAGACAGAATGCGTAAGTGGATCCTTCTTTTTGGCTAAAACACGTTGCATATGCCACACTTGCGCTGCAGCAGTACGAAGAACATCCATGGCTTGTGCCAGCTGCGTCCACATTGCCAGGATAAGGCTTCCTGATGTTAAAACACCTCCTCCTCCTCCTCCTGCACTACCAGTTTTTGTTGCAAGTTTACGAGAATCGAGCGCTGCAGCAAATGCAGATTCACAGTTTTTAGCCAGATCTGTGGTAACTAGAGAGACAGCTGCTGGTAATTGCTCCAAATTGTAGAATATTTGGAGGGCACTGCCTACATCAGCTTGACTGAGAGAGTTGAGCCCATCGTGGAGAGCTGTCTGTGCTTGAGTTTGTATTCTAGCCGTGGCTTGCTTTAGAAAGAGGGCTCTAGCATCTACCAATGCAATGCCTGAGAGGTCAACCTCATCATCACATCTGTGTATTTCTGCTATCAGTTTGGCTGATTTGGCCAATTCTAGTATTCCAGAGCCGCCAGATGCAATTTGAGTTTGTAATCTCTGGACCAAGCGCAGACGGTGGATAAGGTGACGGAGAATGTCAACTGTGGTTTGAACATGTTTCAATTGTTGGCTCTTTCCAGAGATGTCCTGAAAAGGATCTACGATATCACCACGGATGCGAGATGAGAGATTCTGGAGTGACCTGACTGAGAGGGCGATTCTTTGGATGGATGTCTCTGCCTCTCCGACCCAAGTCGCCTGAGCGATCAAATCATCTTGGCACCGGAGGACCTCCTTCCTCAGCCTAGTTTCTAGCGTGAGAATACCTGATTGCAGGTGTTCTATTTGTGCAGCTGGAGTGGATGCAGTTTCAGCAAGAGCTCTGCTTGCAAAAGTTGGTGGATCGAATTCAATTCCACAAAAGGGAGTGAAATGGGGGTCTTCTTTTATGTCACTGGTAGACTCTAAATTGGATGGTTTATTCTCTCCACCTTTACCCATTCCTACAAGAGCAACTCGCTAACATTTGATCTGGTAATTTTAAAGTTGCCTTCAAAAAGTAGGCTGTAGGCTGAATTAGAGTGCCTTTTTAGACTATTTGCATAAATTATAGATCCCAGTATTGTAAATCGTATGTGAGGCCAATGATGTGCCAGTTTCAAGAAATGCATGGTTTCTCATGCCACCAACGTCGGTGACAGGCCGACCCTGCTTGGAGCGAGCTCGAGAAAGTCAGCCCTGCCCCCATTAAATGAGAACATTTATGGTGGCAATGTATCTGCTTCCACTGGAGAAGAGATTTTTCTTTGAGAATAGCAAATTTGCCCTGATGATTTTGGAAAAAATGCATCACCTCCTTAATCAATGAATATCCACCGTTATTATTATTTAACCTGGGAACATCAGCTTTTGTTACATGTTTGGCAGGAGATAATCCACACACAGCAGTCACACTTCCTAGAAGATTTTTACACATTACGTTCAATACAATGCAATGAGGAGAACAATTAGCATTACATAGGCAAATGCAGCTGATTTTTTGGCAATATATGGAATCTCTAAAGCCGAGCGTGTTCTTTTCTTTCTATTTCCAAAACTCCAAGACATTTTGTGTTGATATTGTGTTAAAATGTTTCAATGCATAGTGGTGTCAAGGAGCAAGAAACTGATGGTGCCATTACATTACCATTGTACTCGAACATCTTCTCTTCCAACATATCTTCTTCTCAGCAGTCCTTTGCCCTTCCAATGATCACTTCACAAAAGTATTATGGAATTTTATTTTTCAAATATTATAGAAGCATATATGTTTCATATACTCACTGCATGCTGATGTTCACAGTTAGAAAAAGAAGGTAATATCACCAATAGCCAGTGTTGAAACGTGGTCAACATATCAACCGTCATACGTCACCTCCTCCTGCTACTTCTAGACACCCCATTATCACCCGTAACTGCATCAATACAATCCTTATAATGTAAACACAAGTTGGTACTGTGTTAGTATGACAAAGCAATGCCTACAATGCTCAACTAACAGCAGTAGCAATGTTGAAGGGAGACAGTCGGTGGGGGAGGTTGTGGAGATGAAGATGTTTGGATACAAATATCGTTAAAGCACGCTCAAACACCTTTGACTTAAACCAAAAACACTACTGAATGGCTCAGGAGAAACGTATGCCGTTATAAATGCGTTCATGTCGAGAGAAAGCGTGGCATCAGCAGATGTGGAGCACAATCCACGTGGAGTGCACTGCTTTCTCTGAAAATAAAGTGATAGATGCGTGTATATTGAATTCATACATCTGATTCAAGCGATGCACAGCTGCATCACAATAAATGGTAATATGAGAGCAGTCAAAACCACAGCTCACATATGGTTCATTCATATGGTTCATTGGCCCCCAAATCATTGAAGTGAAGGCAATTTCAATAATCCGATTCAAGTGTTAATAATGTTCACCAAACTTGGCATGCGGCACTTACAGAGTCTTAAGAATCTCACGGTGAAGATAGAATCCAGAATAATACCTTGCTGCAAAGATATTGCTGTTTTCATAGTTGGATGTAGCTGATGTGGCAAAGGATGCTTCTACACTCTCGACTGAACCCAATGCTTGTCTTTAACCGTACAGTGGTAGACATGGACAATAATTTTTGACCAATCCATGCATACTCTTACTCCATTATAAGTTTCAATACTCATTGTGTTGGTGCAGTACCTCCTCACCACCGGGTGGTACTGCACGCAGGCTCATGAGGTGGAGAGTAGGGTGGGAGAGGCTAACTCATTCATTTGAGTTAAGCCAGACGCCATTTGCAACATAACCCACCTTGAGTTTTCCCATCTGAAGCCTATAATTGGTGATTTGCTTAATGCAACCATATTGTAGGGATGAAACAGCAAACGGGAAAACACTGGAAAAAGAAAACCACGTTTTTTATTTTATTCACCTTTGTTTGGATAATCTATCAGAATTATCGTATACGGAGATTATTCTATACCCCAACAACTCATTGGCACAGTGCAATTTATCAAGGTGCTATGGCTAGCTTTAACGGTATGTTTCACCACACCTTTGAATTGTGATCACAGCCCCATCCTTACAAATACTATTCTATCATTATTTATGCAGGGGCTTGTGAAGAGGCTGAAGGTAAGATATGGTATTGCGAGGCTCTTCCTCCTTTTGTCATTTATCTCGTCACTGATCATGGCTCCCCCCCCAATGCAACTCCATGTGCAGGATGCTGCTTCCATAATAGACAAAGCAAGGAGTGTCTTTCTCAAATTTTAAGTTTGTCTTCTGAGGGCCAATTAAAATTCAAGTCGCAGAATACCAGAGAGAAAGAGCATAATATATGCATTCACAACAGAGGGCAAGTTGTTGTTACAAGCACCAGACCCGATCCCGAGCTTGATTGTCGGTGGTGGAAAAGAGAAGATGGCACCTTGTACAACAGAATTTCAGGTGGCTCGCTGCATTACCATCTCCATTATAATGCTGTTGCAGGTTTAATTCAAGTGGTCAACAACTGTATCTGTGATAACCCCAAGCTGGGGATTAAGCTTGGCCCGTGGTGTGGTAGCGATGATTGCAAGTGGAAGAAAGACGACTCAGGTAGGCATTACATTTCAATTTCAGAGACAGCATCATAGCTTTTATCTATCTAGCTTGCATACTTATCACCCTCATTACTCTTTGCAGGATGCCGTTTCAGAAATATCATAACACAGAGGTGCTTGTCTGATGTCATTGAAAATAATAATAAAAACAGTGAATCAACCAAGCAATGCGTTTGTCACAATACAGACCATGGGGTTTACATCATTAAAGCCAGATCGTGTCACATCCCCGATTGTCGTTGGGAGAGGAAAAAGTCAGGGCTGTTTTACAATCTGGATTCCAACAAGGAACTTGTAGATATTCTCTCTCATCCAACTGGGCAATCGTCCTTGATGGCCACATCTCCAACATGCTTATGCAGAGATGCAACGTTTGGCCTAGTAATTGATGACAAATGTGAGGACACTGCATGCCTTTGGTCGTATGGTTCAACAACACGCAAGTCATCAAACCTCCAGTTGATGCAAAAATATCCATTGCTCCATGGTTGGATTCCTACTCATACAGCTGGGGTACTTGTCATTGATGGTGTGAACAAGTTTCCAATCATTCCAAATGGCCATCATTTATCTGTAGAACCATTTGCCCCTCTGTTTGAGTTTGAGTTACCAGAGATATTTTTAACTGGAAAAATTCACTCAGTGCAGCTGGTAGATGCAAAGTCAGGTGATGTGTTGGAAGCCCTGCAACTCCAATGGACTCGTAACCGTGTCTATCAAGACTTCAATGGGTTCCTGGCAAACAGTTACACCAACCCTATGATTTTCCGTCCATTTACAGAGGCCGATCGACGTTCATTTGCAGCTATGGAAAACGTTGCCAAATATTTAATAAGAAATGCAGCTGCATTGGTAGATCGGCCACTAGTGACAGTAATCATGGCAATATATAACAGAATGGGCACTGCAGAGCAATCGATCAATTCAATAGTTGGGCAGAGTTACAAGAACTTGGAGCTGATTTTAGTGGATGACGGCAGCACCGACGGAACAGTAGAATGGTGCAAGAGTCTAGACGATTCCAGAATTAAGGTTATAGCCTTGGGCCAAAACATGGGTCCTTCAAAAGCAAGAAATATTGGTTTAGAAAATGCTCAAGGAAAGTACATTATGTATTTAGATTCGGATAACCATTGGGAGCCTACATATGTCGAAGCTATGGTCGGTGCATTTACCAGATTGCCTGATGCAGATGCAGTTTACTCAGGACAAATGATATACTTTGGTTCAGCAGATAAGCCATTTGCAGTGAGATTTGGTTCCTTGAACAAATCTCTATTGTTCAACAGGAACTTTATAGACATGAATGTGTTTTGCCACACTAGGAGTGCATATCAGAGGCTTGGAGGCTTTGATGAGGAGCTGAAGAGATTTGTTGACTGGGATCTGATTCTGAGATATGCTCAGCATGCCAAGATGTATTCAGTTCCCGTCCTCTTGAGCCATTATTATAGGGACAAGGCAAACAACACTATCACAGCCAGTGCAGAATGGGCAGGCCAAGAGCAGCTAGTTAGATATCAAAATGCTGCAACTGATAGTGGAAATGAAAACCAAGTGGACAAATGGGTATTGAGGCAGCAGATAGATCTAAAGCCGCTCCAGCGAAAAGTTACTGTTGTCATTCCAAATTACCAATCATTATCGGAGCTTATAGATAATGTCAAGGCATTATCTTCATTTGGTTTCAAGGACATGCTCTCAATAATAGTGGTAGACAATAATTCATTGGATTACGTCAAGGAGACCCTGCAGCAACTTGCAGATACTAATACAATACAAGTCATATTCAATGAAAGAAACTATGGCTTTTCATATGCTGTTAATCAAGGCATTCTAGCTGCAGACCCAGACAGTGACATCGTGCTCTTAAATAGTGATGCGTTTGTGAGGAAAGGTGCCATTGAAAATATGCAAGAGGCCGCTTACAGCTTAGATGTAGTTGGTCTGATTGTTCCCCAACAAATTCTGCAAGGAGGCACCAAGACGCTCCAGGTGCATGTTCCGTATGCTAATCCTGCATGCAGTTGTGACGTAAACCTTTCATACCATCATAACAATATAGTGAACCCAAAGCTCTTCCATGATGGAGAGATTATGGAGCTAAGCTTTGCCCCATTCTTTTGTGTTTATTTGAGGAGAGACGTACTGCACAGAGCCGGGGTCTTGGATGCTGAATTTGGTCGACATTATCGCTCAGACAGAATATACTCAGACGTCTTGAGACATATCCATGGATTGAAGATCTACCATGTCAGTAAAGCAGAAGTTGTTCATAAATTACAGGTTTCAACAGAAGAACTTGCTGCCAATTCGAAAGACGAGTTTGATTTGATTTTTAAACAAAATCAGTGGGACGAAACAGACCAAAAAGCATTTGGTTATCGTACTGCAAAATGGGACAACTTTTAATTCCATTAGTTTGGCACTGTTCAAAACCTCTTATTGTATTGGAAAAACTCTATTTACCATTGAGTGAAGTGGATATCTCCAGTCTGAACACTGAGCACTAGTGCCGCCGTCTGTTCCAATTTCCTGGGCACTTGTCGAGGATTGCAGCAGCAACTCCCTCTTATTACCATCTTTTCAAGTTTTGCTGTATCCCAATTCACAAAGAATATGATCTGTTTGCGTCAAACAACACGTCCATTGTCAAAATATAGCAGTGTCGATATCCTTGCAATGCTGTGGAGCTCCTAGCAGCTCATACAACACCCATAGTGAGCAGACACTGTACAAATTGCTGCAAAATTTGGGCAGGATACTTTGCAAAGGAATTCAGTAAAGGAATTATACAACACAACTGGAGTAACATAGAATAATAGGATGAGAGGGGGAATTTGCTATGGTAGTAAAAGGAAACAGGAGAAAGGGAAGGTTAAAAGTTGGTATATGCATGCATTGGGGTCGGGCTGTCTACTGTCGAATTCTCACTTTAACAGACAAATTCTCCTAATGTAAGATTTTATGCTATCACATACACAGTACTGGCGTCATTAGAGCTTAAAATACATCTACCGTATCATGAGGAATGCCAGCGTCAACTAGAAACTTGCCTAACCGCTTGTTCCATGGCTCAAAAAATGCATCCAGCCTTTGCCGTGTGCTCTCTGATAGCACAAAATCCCCTGTTCTACTATTCTCCTTTTTTTCTAAATGTTTATAAAGTGGTATGTCAATATCTGTTCCATCCTTGAAGCTCTCCAACACTTCAATAACTTGATCTGGTGACAACGAGGTGAACTTGGTGAAGGGAAGAAAGAGAAGCCTGGGAGCTGAAAATCCAGCACACAGGTACCTCTGCACCTGATCAACATAAATGCCTCTTTCTAAAACTGACGAAAGTGCAAGTGCACTTCTAAACTTTGTGTTTTGGTTGAAACACTCTGCACATTCCTGGAGTGTATGTGCTGCACACACTGCAAATTCTTTTCGCTGCTGAACCTCCTCTTCAAATGTTGGGCACTTCTTTTCATATAATGCAATGATCCCATAGCATTCCTTTAATATGCCTAGAGCATTGATCAAGTCCGTATCGATAGACTGCTCCACAGTTGCTCTGTCTAGGTCTCTTCTTTCATGGAAGTAGCCACTGATAGCTCGGTCAACAGGGTCTCGAAGTATAGCAAACAGCTTCAAGTCTGTTCGCAAAGGACCGTACATTTTGGCCATTCTCCAGGGTACTTCATAACCATAAATATATTTGGGGGTTTTCTCTAGTCTAACTGCCTTCTCTGGACCATTGTAAACCCATCTCTCTCCATACTTTTCTATTGCGGCGGTCATGTCCTGGGAATTGTCCCACCCATTACTGGGCCAAATTCTGTCAAAGAAGTGAAGTTCTCCACCAGATGGTATGATAGAATGGTTTCTACGATCCTTCAAGATTGTAAGAAGTGTTGTTGTGCCACATTTCATGCACCCTAAGCATATCATGTTTGCTATGCCCATGTCAAAGATTTCTGCCGACACTCCTTGTGAGAGTTCAGAAAATTTAATTAACATGTGCTGGCGGCTTTCTTCAGTTGGTTTACCATTATTTTTCTTCATATTTATGACTAGAACTGGGAGCTTCAATGGATTCGATACGAACCTAGCTATCATGAGAGCACTGAGTAATCCCAAGCACAGTAACAGTGGCTTCTGTACGCACGAAGTCATCTCTGTCAATCGGGGCATAATGTGTTCAATAAATGTATTTAACTATTGGTAAAACATTACATACAGTGCGAATCAATCAGGCTTTTGTGGGGGTAAGTTGTTGTGGAACAAGCTACTGAAATTCCTCATGTGCACAATAATCCACGTGGTACCTGGGGGCCCCCAGGTACCCGGGTATGCAGTGTCTGGTTTGAATTCTAAACAAAAGCCCTCTAAATGGCTGAAAATATCGATATATTTAATGTTTTCTTACTTCCACATCAATCATCTCCGAATCGGTCTTGGGGTTAAATTCCAGGAACTATATCACTAAGTCGCTCCACATAATTCAATCTAGACATGTTGTTTTAAAAAGAGGAACAGTTGGCCACCTCTAAAGTGTACTGTTTATTCAATATTCTTCCTTGCCCTTACCCTCACATGGAGGTGGATGCAATTTAGTATCATGAAATCATTACCTGGATTAAAAACAGAAGTAAAGTGGGGGATGGTGTGAATGAATCTGTAAGAAAAAGAAGAAGGGTGTAGCAGATCTCTCTAGAGAGAGGACCAACCTGGTTGGAGAGGTGTCAAGCCAAGGTTGGTATGAACAAGAAACTGATAGGAAGTTGTATAAGTAGAGTTGGTGTTAAGAACATTGAAGAAGGAATTAGGAACAATGAAGAATAATTAAGAATGTAATTTCCAGTTGTTACAAAGGTAGAAGTGTTAGGAAGTATACATGCATGCCTGCGAGAGGCGAGGGGTCGGGCTGTCTATTGCACTATGATGCCAAATAGTGTCAGTCCGACTGGGCCGTCTCCTGTCTACATACCATGGGTGCCTTTCCAAGATGGTGTGAAGGGCAATTTTGTGTTTATTGCTGTTGACTCAGAGCCAGTCTTACTGCCACTGTTAGAAATAGTGTGCCAGTAGTCCAAACCATGCATGCATATTGCCCTCTAACCCTAGCCTTCCTTCCTTCCTTCCATTTTCCCTTTACACACTACTATTGCCAACTCACTTATTCAGCAACAAAATCATTTCCACTCTCCGCAAAACACTACTCTATCTTATGAGCATCGGTTCGTCTATCAATCAAATCCTCCACCACTGAAGGATCGGCCAGAGTCGACACATCTCCCAGCTGATCCTCTTCATAGGCAGCAATCTTCCTCAGCACTCTTCTCATAATCTTTCCTGATCTTGTTTTAGGGAGACCTGGTGCCCAATGTATCACATCTGGAGCTGCAAATGGCCCTATAGTCTCTCTGACTGCTGTTATGAGTTGTTTTTTGAGATGGCCACTGTACACAATGCCCTCTATCAGTGTCACATATGCCCAGATACCTTGGCCCTTGATTGGGTGATCATAGCCGACCACAGCAGCTTCAGCACAAGATGGATGTCCTACTAATGCACTCTCTACTTCTGCAGTACCAATACGGTGCCCAGACACATTGATCACATCATCAACTCTGCCTGTAATCCAATAATATCCATCTGCATCTCTCCTAGCTCCATCACCAGTGAAGTAATAACCGGGGAATGCTGAGAAATAGGTGCTTTCGAATCTCTCGTGATCACCGTAGATTGTCCTTATGGATGATGGCCAAGCTTGTGACAAAGCCAAATATCCTTCACATTCCCCTTGAAGTTCGTTGCCTTTTTCATCCAAAATAACTGGGCAAACGCCAAAGTTGGGCAGAGTGGCAGACCCTGGTTTTTCAGGCCAAGCTCCAGGTACGTTGACAATCATATGCCCTCCCGTCTCTGTTTGCCACCAGGTGTCCACTACCGCACATCTACCTTCTCCCACCACCTCTCTATACCACCTCCAGGCCTCTGGGTTGATTGGCTCACCCACAGTTCCTAGAATTTGCAAGCTAGACCGGCCATACTTCTTCACCCAGCTGTCTCCTGATCTCATCAGACTGCGAATTGCTGTCGGGGCTGTGTAATATGTCTTCACTTTATACTTCTCCACTACCTCCCAACATCTGCCAGGATCTGGATGAGTAGGCACTCCTTCAAAGACAACATTAGTTGCTCTATTGAGGAGAGGGCCGTATGCCAAGTAGGTGTGTCCAGTGATCCAACCACAGTCTGCTGTGCACCAGTACACATCACCTGGTTGCATGGCAAATGTATTCTTGGTAGTAGTACCGGTGTATACCATGTAGCCTCCAGTTGAGTGCAAAACCCCCTTGGGCTTGCCAGTGGAGCCAGAGGTATAGAGTAGGAAGAGGGGATGTTCAGCCTCCACCCACTCAATCTCAGATGTACTTGATTGTTGGGAAATGGCATCCTCCCAAAATACATCATATTTTGAATTTTGAGAACATTCCGACTTGGGAATAGCATCATCATTGGCATAAACTAAACACCTTTCAACGATAAATCCCTTTTCTTGGCAAATTTCACAAGCCTGATCAGCAATAGCCTTGAGGTTTATTACCTTCTTAGCCCTCTTGACACCCGAGGCAGTGATGAGAACCCTAGCTTTGCAATCTTCAATACGGCCAGCAAGAGCATCTGCTGAAAACCCACCAAACACAACCGAATGCACTGCTCCTATTCTGGCACATGCCAACATTGCAATAGGAAGCTCACACACCATCGGCATGTAGATAGCAACACAATCTCCCTTTTGAACTCCAACAGATCGCAGCCAGTTTGCCACTCTGCACACCTCTTCCAAAACGTCCTTGTATGTCATAGAACCTTCTCTTCCAGGATCATTGCCTTCAAATAAGAACGCCACTTGGTCACCATGTCCTTCAGCAACGTGACGGTCAAGGCAATTGTAGGTGAGGTTGGTGACTCCTCCAGCAAACCATTTGATATCAATAACTCCCTCTTTGATGTTAAAATTCCAAGAGGAGTGTTTCTCTGGAGGAGGGGTGTGCCAGTAGTAATCTCTCAAAGCAATGCCTCTCCAAAAACTATCAGGGTCCTCTATAGATTTTTTATATAGCTCGTCATATTGTTCTTTGGTAGAGATTGCAGCGCCTGCTGGGGCTGCCTGCAAGAATGAAAGAGGAGTGGCTCGATTGAACGGGGGACGGAGGGAAGATGATGTCTGGGTGGTTGTAAAGCTTGATCTTCTAGGAACTGAAAGCAAATAACTTCTACTAGATCTTGATGCGAAAGGTACAAGCTGCACCCTTGTCCCGCGTAGAGTGTCTGCAAAGAGGGATCCAGGAGGACAAATAGTTGGATTATAACAGGTAAAAGGCAGAAAAACCCCAGCTATAACGTTAATGATACTTACCTGATACAATAACTTTAGTCATCGCAATAGAATTCGAAACAAATACTTACAGTAGAATTGAGAGGGCAAGAGTCTTGAGCTGGTCGTCGAGCAGGCTCAAGACTCTCTCTTGAGTTTGAATCTGCAGTGGGATTCTGAGACTCCTCGGAATTAAAGCTGCACTCTCTCTGTGTTTCATGACTGTGTAATTATGAGGAAATACAATTCCAGAGGAAACTTATTATGGATCACCTTAAATATCAGCCACCGCGATGGTGGGTTGGTCGAGCTCCTGTGTCCCCTGACAATAAGTATATTCAGTGAAATTCATCAGCAAAATAAAATATAGATAGCGAATTCGCATAGAACACGTTGCCAAAAATCGCTCCAAGCCAATTAATATAGGCATTAGTGCGTGAAGTGACAGCCATTAAGCCGCCAAATCATGGGCGAATCAGCGAAATCTCGCTCACCAACTCCCAATCGAAGGTAATTTACGCTTAGATATACTCTCTCTATATATAAATGCAAATTTTAGACGCTTCTACCACCACTCCATTTTCTAACCCTGCTCATTCTTTCCCCCGACACCCTTGCTCATCACAGTCGCTCCGCTTCTCCAGCAGAAGGTAGAGGGCGATCTGGCAGCCCACCAAACGGAGGTAGATCCAGGAGCCGTTCCCACGATCGCCACCACCACCGTTCGCGCTCTCGTGAGCACCATCACAGAGATCGCAACTATGATGACAGGGGCCCCCCTCGCAGGCGCGAGATTGTATGGAGGCCTGGTGACTGGGAGTGTGCAGCATGCAGAAGCCATAACTTTGCAACAAGACACCGTTGCTTTAGATGTCAAGCAGACAGAGCTCCTGGGGGTGGTGGAGGCGCCGGCTATGGAGGTGACTATGGCGGAGGGGGAGCGTACGGAGGAGGAGGAGCGTACGGAGGTGGAGGGTATGGAGGAGGTGGCTATGGTGGCAGTGGCTATGGAGGAGGAGGTGGAAATGGCGGCTATTCTTATTATGACCGAGGTGGTGGCGGTGGTGGAGGGTTTGACAGAAGGCCACCCAGGAGCGAGCCATCATTCAAGCCAGGTGACTGGAACTGCAAAGACTGTGGGGCTCACAATTTTGAGAGGAGAACCGAGTGTTTCAAGTGCAGAGCAGGCAAAGAATAAAAGATTGTGTTGGAGAGGAAGGTTACTTTCGTTTGAAGTTGAGGACCTCATCTTTTATGATTGATATGTCTGAGATGCTGCTGTCCCTTTTTTAATTGACCAAACCTGTTGAAGGTACAACAATTGTTAATCGACAAAGCCGGCGTTCAGAGTTGTCATCACACGGACGTTGTCCCGATAAGCATGTCATTCTGCAAGTATGAGTCATTTGATTGAAACATACACTTGGGTGTTTGTAAATCTGAGATACCAGAAAGAACTATTTCAAACTAGAGTTACAATACTTTGATTAAAACAACACAACTAGCAATAAAGCCATTATACTGCAGCACCCACCATTGCAACCAACCAGGGCACCTATCCTCACTTCTCCCCTCCTGGCCCTTGTTCCTAAATTTACCTGTAGCGACGCAGAGACACTCTGTTGTTCTTCTTCCAGGTAGATCTCCTGCTTGGCCTTGCCTTGTGGTTTAAGTGTCCCTTCCCAACCAATCCACGATACTTCTTTCCTGCGCTAGTCAATCCACGCAACTCACGATGCTTATGGACAGGGTTGCAAATCCAGTTGATACGAGCATCGTTTTTGATGGCTGTGTGAGCTGGATCTACCAAAATAACCTCAAAGTATTTATATACAGCGTCCTGGTTTACCCAGTAGGAGTTGAGAACACGAAGACCGCCACATTTGCGACCCACACGTTCCTCAGCAATGTTTTGCAAGTTGCGAGTTGGTTTCAATTGGGCAATACCTGCATTGACAGGCTTACCATAGACAAGACCCTTAGGCACTGGCTTCTTGCGGCCACCACGGCGAACACGTACACGGTAGATGACGTATCCTTGCTTGGCCTTGTAGCCCATGCGACGAGCCTTGTCTGGGCGACTCGGGCGAATTAGACGAGTCACTGATGGCAACTGCCTGTACTCCCAGCAACGAACACGGAGCAAAAAGCGGAGCACATCACTCTGCTTCTTTTTCCAAAGCTCTTCAATGTATTTATAAGCACCCATGATGATGGTATGTTTAACCTTCCTGCAATGATGGAATATGAATTATGAGATAAAGTGAATTTATTTGGACCAAAGAAGCCACTGAGAGATCTTCAAATAACGAGTGATGCTTGCTAGAAATTGAAAATGGGATGATGATGTCCGCAGCCAGCTCTATATACATGGAGAAAGCTGCTGGACGTACGCTTCTAACGTCAACCTACCTTGGGCTTTAATGGGTAAGAAAGTGAGGTGACGGGAGTATGCCAAGCGACTAAAAAACTGAGGAAACGGAGCCTGGCTGCCTCATGCATCGTCCCCGGATTTTTTCTCTCTTCTGAGCTCCTATTCCTCAACCATATTGTAGACCCTCGCAGATTGAATTTGAGAGGCAAAAAACTGCACAATCAAGGCTATATGCAATTACCGACAAAACCTACACGTTGATTACGCATGATTCGCCTACTTTTTCGACAAAGTGAAACTGTGAACCACAGATGAATGGATTATTGAGAACAACCCACAGATCAGCTATTCATATCCGTAAACAAACACGACTACGTCATTTTGGATATTTTCTAGGTAGTATAAACTTGCTATCAAGCAGTGCGATTGAAAGTATCTCTTCACATACCGGCATGGGGAACAAGCGGTCGATCACAACCGTAGCGACAACGCCACGGCAGCCAGCACAGAAGAAACGAGCAACAGCCCTTGCTTCTCCATCTCCCCATATCGAGGCCAACCTGGCAAAGCTCCAACCTAAAGCCACAAGTATAGCAGAGCAGCTAGCAAAGCTGTATCCCAATCCACCCATTCCACTCAATCACAGAAGTCACTTCGAGCTCCTGTGTGCTGTCATGCTGTCGGCCCAAACCAACGATAAAAAAGTCAACGAAGTTACCCCAGGCCTTTTTGATTTAGCCCCAGATGCAAAATCAATGGCGAATACACCATTAGAGAAGATTGAGGCTTGCATTAAGACTCTGGGCCTGGCTCCCACAAAAGCAAAGAATTTGAAAGCAACAGCAGCACAGTTGCTCAACCTCCATGATGGTCAAGTGCCCAGCACATTTGTGGAATTAGAAGCCCTACCTGGAGTAGGTCATAAAACTGCGAGTGTCATTATGTCTCAATGCTTTGGAGAAGATGCTTTTCCTGTCGACACACACATACATAGGCTGGCTCAACGGTGGGGATTGACGATAGAGGGTGGCACTGTGGAGAAGACGGAGGCAGATTTAAAGCTGCTGTTCCCAAGAGAACTTTGGAAGGATCTCCATCTCCAGATCATAATGTTGGGGAGAAGCCACTGTCCTGCTAAAAAACACGATCCTTTGAAATGCCCTATATGTGCCTGGGCAGCTGTCCCACCTTTCAATAAGCCAGGGTTTTCGCCTAGTCCTGCTGCAAAGAAGAAGAAGGACGGGAAAGGAGGAGCATCGGGGAAGCAGGAAAGAGAGTAACTGGCGGGTAGGGAGAATTCGAAGTTACATCATTTGAAATGATAAAATTGGTTCTGTGTATTTAACGAAGGTTTCATGCTCCTAACAAGGGTATCAAGGCCAGCAGCATTATCTTGCCAGAGCTCTGGAAGAAGAAGAAGACTTCCGATCACTAGCAAGCGGTTCTTCTTGGAGAGCCGAGGCAGGCGGAAATTTGAGGTTTATATATTCATAACACACGCTCAAGACGGAGACGGTGGGTTAGACGCTGCTTTTACTTTGGTTGGAAACTACAAATCACCAATGGCCCACGTTGCTCCTCCCGCTCCACACACCATTTCTCCCTTCCAGGTCCTGTCTCTTCTCTCACCTGGCCATCTATCCCCCCTCCTCCCTCCTCAGGCCCTTCCTCTGACTCAGACAATGATAGCAAGGTTGAAAGTTTATTCATGAAAGAGCTACAGAAACGGCAAATAAATAGTATAGATGACATCAAGGAGAAACCGATAGCACAGCAGGCTCCGCCTTTCTCAAACGTCAATCCAGACCCCCCTCCTCAGCTTATAAAATCTAGACAACTAGGATCTGAAGGTTTAGAGGGACTGGTACCAAGAGCTTCAGAGCTTATCAAGCTAGGCGTAAGCTTCTTCCTAGCATTTGGTCCTTTTCTTGTTACCGTCACTGCAGCATTCTTCCTCGTCTACAACGTCTTTGGGGATGCATTTGTTCATGGGGGAAGACCTGGATCAGGTCCTCTACCCTATGTTGATCCAGACGCATTGTTGAATGAGCCTACAGTTGATCCAATGGTGCCTTTGGTGTCTATGGAATGAATAATGTTTTCAGTCTGAATGGGGGTCGTAATATTCTTGCAGTGTGCATATTGTGACATGTCCAGAGTTGCTGGCTAAAAACAGAAGCAAACGGGTTACACGCCCAGTAGGTCCACCAATAATAATAAGGTGATTGGCTTGGAAGGATTGAGAGGGCTCTGACAACTGATACTGTAGGAGGCCATCCCTCGGGCCTTCCCTGGCGTCGACCTTGGGAGGCGGGGATAAGATGAGCGATTTGGTTGTGATTCCTGAGTCTATGTAACATTTTGCTCGTAATCCACTATTTACACATCATAACGCGTATCCACGTGTTACATTGTGAAGCATAGCTGTGGTCATCTGCAACCCCTCCCTTGCAGTTGCGTCATTTAATCTACTTAGAATTTGAATGTGCAACTAAATGTCGTCCTATGCTACTGAATTGCGACATAAGGAGAGCAGCTGTCATCTACTAATTTGCTGCATCGCAATTCTGTTAATTACCCCCACCATTGGCATTTTCGCCACATATAATGGCTTTAGTCGCGTGGAGTTTTTTAAACAGAAGAGATTGACTTGCGGGACAGAATTGGAGGGAAGTTGGTCTGCCTCAAATTTCAAATGGAACCTGAGCAGCGTTCAGCTTGAGTGGCAGTTTTCCCCAAGCACGCCCAGCTGTACATTGGACCGCTGGGAAGCGAATGATGCAGATCACTACCTCACACTCCTTCAAAACAAGAGAATATTATTTGTAGGAGATTCATTGGCGAGAAACTTTTATAATTCGTTCATAGATGTACTGCTTCCAGGTATGTTGAACTCCGTGCGCATACTTCCTGAACGAATGGCAACCACCCACAACCATAAACCGATTTCACCCACACCTCCCTCTTAACCGAATCCACCTAAACATAGATGACTGTGGTACCACACCTCACAACAAAACAACACTTATCAATGGAAAAATAGTTAATCCTGCCAAGGTTTGGGGAGGTTGCAATACAACCCGGCCAGGGAGTTGGAAGAGTCATCATATAGACATTAACGCATACAATGTCACACTCAATTTCATGTGGATGCCCTGGCTAAATTGGCAAAGCATGTCAAACACTCCTGCATGCAAAACTCTGTCCAACTGTACAGATATTATACGATGTGCTAACGACGAAGAGCATGCCAACTGGCTTCTGGGCTATCTTAAAAGTCAGATCGACAACGACTGCATCCAGCTCAAGTCCCTGCTAAAGAGAAGAAAGTCCCAGGCTGATTATATTGTATTCAATTACCCTGCTTTGGTAGAAAAGCAAGACATAGACCAAACATCATTTATTAAGAGGTCAAAATTGTTATTTAAAGACTCTGATGTGCCATTATTCTTTATAACCCACTATGATAATCCGGCGGTAGAAAGTTTTTCTTCAGTTTTAGAATCAGCTGGAGTGACTGTTTTGAACTATTCCAAAGTGATACTAGATGAGATGAAGTACGATGCGCTCCATCCAGCAGGCCCTGTACAAGAACTAGCAGCTCAAAATCTATTAATTCATTTAACAAACAATTTAAGATGAAGTGTATTTGTTTTCAAAATAGCCCCGACTCAGCACTGTGCACAGGCTAAAGCCCAGCAGGAAGTATTCCCACTTGGTTTCTTCATCAATGCATTTTGTTAAATTATTTCTAACATTTAGTCATTTAAAATTGTCAATCTTTCAGTAAATAAACCTATACATAGTCTCTCCATCTATGCCCACAATTAGTACAGTTGAAAAACAATGTCATACCCTCCTCTGTGCTTGCTGAGAAGAAAACTGCTTCGTTGTGGGAGCAAGCTGGACACCTTACGTCATTGGTTCTAGGTAAAGTAGGATCTGATCTAACATCCTGTGCAACAGAGGGATGGAAAAGAGAGATCAGAGTAAGATACAAGAGAGAAAGGGACGGTGTTGCTGGTGACGACAGAAGGGAAAAGGTCGGGGCAGAAAGTCCGGAGCGATGACAAATTTGAATCTCACCTGCAAAACTACTGATTTCTCCCTCGTCGTGTGATGCACTTCATTTCTATAGACACACCAATCCTTTGGATCGGAATCTTCTTGATAGCTACAGCTTCTACACACATAAATTAACTTTCTATGCTCTCGATCCTCTTTGGGATACAGCAAATCGTGAGAGTCAGGACAAAACCTCAATTTAGGACCACTCATGATTGTATTAATGTGATGGAAATATGGCTTGACTGTCTGGGATGACACCAGTATCTAGGTCCCGGACGATGGAGCTGCCGCTCTTTTCGGGGAGCCCTGCCCGATTTTCCAGCTACATGGCCAGAAAAGGGTGGCATACGACCAATTAATGCATAATTGGTCGACTTATCGACAAATTTAAAGCGTCAACTTCCTATTTATCCAGCGACAAAGCACATCTACGCCCAAGTAGTGGCTCGAAGAATAATAATCTGTGCATGCAAAGATGCCTAAAGTTTCAAAAAAGAAGAATAGCGTGGATGCTATTTTGCAGGAAACTACTACCATGGTAATGGAACAAGACGAAGATGACAACGAGGGTCCATCCATCAAGCCACAGTTCCCACCGCTCTCCAGCTACGAGGCCAACGGCAAGCGCATTGAGTTTCGCCGAGTGCCAGTGCCACAGCACAGAATGACTCCATTGAAGAACAGTTGGCTTCCCTTGTACACTCCTGTCACAGAGAATCTCAAGTTAGATATGAGGATGAACCTCAAGACACGGAAAGTAGAGATAAAGACAACCCCAGACACACCCGAGGTTGGAAACCTTCAAAGAGCAGCCGACTTTATTCACGCCTTCATCCTTGGCTTTGAAATCCAAGATGCCATTGCTTTGCTGAGGTTGGATGATTTGTACATTGAATGCTTTGAAATCAAGGATGTCAAAACTCTTAGAGGAGAGCATTTAGCTCGATGCATCGGTCGTCTTGCTGGAAAGAATGGAAAGACCAAGTTTACAATTGAGAATGCAACCAGGACCCGAATCGTCCTAGCAGACACTAAGATACACATCCTAGGCTCATTTCAAAACATTAGGGTTGCCAGGGACTCAATCTGTGCATTGATTTTGGGCAGCCCAGCAGGCAAAGTTTACACAAAGATGAGGAGTGTCGTCTCTCGCCTTCAAAGCACATGACGAGGTACTAGAGTGATTACGGGGAAGGGTTGCTTCTATTAATTTGTGTTTTTATAAACTTGATAGTATGTAATGCTGATATAGGACTAAATACATATCCATGTGTGTGTGGGGGGGGGGTAGAGCAAGCTGTGTGAGAAAGAGAAGAAGGAAAGGAGTCGAGGGTTTAAGACCCTAAGGCCAGTGTCTTTTAAGAAGCTTGTTGTTCCTTACGTTCCCTTGATCGTAAGCAATGAAGCTACCATTATAGATTTGATATTATTTTCCTTTCTGCTCATACACCAGGGTTTTCTCCCATAGTAGCTCTGTTTCTAGTTGCATCAACCCACAAAATAGATGGATCAAGAGTAAGTATCTACCCGCTGGACCCTTGACTATTTGGTATTCTGACGACTTGCATAATGGATCAGAGGCGATTGAGATCCAATTAAGAAGCGTTTGACATAGTTGTTGTGTTTTCAAAATGCCAGTTTGATAAATTTGATCTCACCCTACTCTTTTTTACATATGCAGACCTTCCAGCTCCACTGCTTCAAGTAGTGGAAGACCAGAAGGGTAAGTCTCGGGCCTCTGTTTAAGTGTAATACTCCCAATAGATTTTAGTCGACGCCAGTTTGCCCCCCTCTCACGCCGATCAAGCACCGACCTTCTCTAGTCTACTCACAATCCCCTCTCCCTTTCCTTGCTACAGCGGAACAAAGATATTCCTGGGAGGTCTCAGTTGGGAGACCACTCAGGATCAGTTGTATGGTCACTTTAGCAAGTATGGCGAAATCATTGAGGCAGTCGTGATGAAAGACAGACACACAGGTCGACCCAGGGGCTTTGGCTTTGTCACATTTGTAGAGCCAGGTCTTGCAGATAGAATTCAAGAGGAGAAGCATGTTATTGATGGAAGACAAATTGACGCAAAGAAATCGGTTCCTCAAGAGAGCAAGGCAAAGGCTAGAAAGATCTTTGTAGGTGGGCTTTCCCCCGAGACATCAGAGGAGGCCTTGAAAGATCACTTTTCCAAGTTTGGGGAGGTTGCTGAGGTGCAGGTAATGCAAGATCACATGAGTGGGCGCTCACGTGGGTTTGGCTTTGTCACATTTATTGAAGATGGAAGCGCCATGGCTGCTTATGAAGCAGGTACTATGCACGAAGTCGGTGGAAAGCAGGTAGAGGTCAAGCCTGCCACTCCAAAAGGGACTGGTCCAACTGGTGGTAGTGTTGCTGGGGTTGGTGGCTTGAGAGATCGAGAGATGATGGCGCAGGTAACTGGTATGGTGCCTCAACGCTATCCTAGAATGTATCAAGGTTACGGAGGTGGTATGGTACCCAGTAGCGGCAGCATGGGACAGGGCAGAGGTACTGGACTGCTGGACCCACGATCATCAGCAGCAGCACCATTTGGGCCCATGTCGCCACCCTCACATCCCCATGCGCACTACATGTATCCAGGAATATATCCTCCTTATGCAGGTGGCGCCCCATACATGATGCCTGGAGGGCATTATCCAACTAGTAGCTACCCACCAAATCCATACCATCAGCCTAATCACGGATATGGCGGACCATCATCACCAAACATGATGCCCAGGCAAGGAGGAATAATGGGAGGTGGGAGAGGTAATAGCAAGGGTGGTAGGGTTAAAGTAGATTCTGCAAGCTCTCTTGACCAACAACAATATCAAGGCACAGAGAGTCGGTTGAAGCATTTGAGCCTTGAGTAACCCAACCAACCCAATAAAATCAGTGCTTTCAAGTGAATACATATAAAAGAACAGATTTCGTAGTTGCTTCTTTTAGCATCCCTTCTTATTGCTTGTACAACATATATGCCATCTTCCCCTCTTTTATGCAAAGTTAAGATGAATGAACCTCTCTTTCTTTAAATTAATGAATCAATGAAATGCGTGTCAAAGCCTTGTAAGCTACTAGAGACGCATGTGGGAGATTTGGTAGGCAAGATGGAAACCTAATTTACAGGGCTATAGCCAATCAATCTCCTCTTGCACGTTTCCCTTTTGCTTTTCCTCCTGAGCCAGGATCGGCATCATAGAGCACAAAAGCATCAGGCTGCAGCCATCCAGGCAGTTTTTTCCCTCCCTTGTTCCCACGAGATGGCCCTGCTCCTCCTTCACCCTCCCCAATCCCTTCCTCAATGATATCATCCTTCCTAGGGTGCCAAGCATATAATGACCTAGAACTCCCTGTGATTATAATATCTAAACGTGGGTGTATCTTATTCAGAGGGCAAATAGTCGTCAGATTTGGGTCGACGAGCTCTGCCACTAATCCACCAGTCCCTGTATCTATGAGATCAACTGGGTGCAGAGCCACACCGCTAAAGTCTTCAGAAATGTACCTCCCAATGATTGCCAATCTTTCAGTCGAGTCTTTCAGATCCCAATCTGCTCTAAATGGAGTCAAATAGCGATTGAAGTTGTGGCTATGAACTATTTCTCTATCTGGCTTGTCTAAGTTGTTTCCACTGCTCCAACAATCCCAAATCCTGAGCCTATTATCCTGACAAGTTGTCATAATTTTCCTACCTGTAATGGGGCTAAATAGAGCTGAATTAACCACCTTTGTATGGTCTCCTAGTGTGGCAAACACTGCAGATGAGGAATTGGAGGAAAGAACGCGGCTATCCAGCAATCGTACGACATAATCATTGCCGGCCGTCATCAACATATTATTATCTAATGGATGGACGTGCACACTCTGCACCTTTGTCCCCTTCTTTTGGAGCTGGGTCTTAGAGACAGAACTTTCTCTCTGTCTTGTATCAAGAATGATCAAGGAACCTTCACTATCTCCAGCCACAGCAGTGTTGTTATTGATCACATCCATGCCCATCATCGTCACCCAAGCCGACCCGGTATTGTTGTCTTGCATTTCTCCATTACCTTCCCAATTTCTACCTTGATTTGCATTATACAACAATGAGCTAGCTCCAACCTCTGGATCTATTAGTTTAACTGTTCCATCGTGAGAAGTAGAGCAGAGGCACATGCCTTCATTGCCTGATCCCGGTAAGAAGCGCAAAGCAGTAGTCTGCCACCTATTGATGTCTTTGTACACTGTCCTTTCAAAGACCTTTTCAAAGTTCCACACCGCAATTCCCCCCCTTTTATCGCCACTGAATACAATAGAATTGTGCACAGGGTGAAACTCCAGACATGTCGATCTTCTAGAGTGCAGCTTAAGAATTGCGCTTTCTAATTGCCAAGCTTTATTAGTCTTGAATGGTGCAGCATACACTTGACCTTTATTTTCCCTATTCCTAAGCAATGAGACTATTTTATTGCTGGTAGCAGCATCGGACGAGACGGAGCAGCCATGCCCAGGTGATATGCGATGAGGGCACGTCATTGTCGAATGACCGTTTTCGCCACATAAATAGCTATGCTAGATAAAGAAGGAAGTGTGTTAGAGAGAGAGAGAGAGAGAGAGAGAGAGAGAGAGAGAGAGAGAGAGAGAGAGAGAGAGAGAGAGAGAGAGACTATTTATCAGAAGAGAAGCAACTAGAAGACTTACCATGGCTTGTTAATGCAGTCCACATATCTTGCCCCAGCAAAGCCGGCCTTGTGGCCTCGACTCCCACATACGGAGCAAACGTCGTCGCCAACCAGTTTGAGCAATGGGATTTTCCTCCTTTCTGGTGCCTCGCTCGTGTCAATCGTCTCAGCATCACCGTCTTGGTTAACTTCTATATCGGTATCCTGCTCATTCTGCTCGCCCTCGCTATTAATCTCTGTAGATTCATTTCCTTCTAAATGATCAGCACTTCCAAAGGTAAACTTCATCCTAGGCTACAAATTTTCTGGTAGGCCTTGATGCCGTGACACGGGAAAATATTACCTATAGGTTGTGTAATATCCCAGGTCCCAGGTGGCGATGAAATACCACCTCCCTCTTTGATTAGAGATCGTGATTCAAAAAAGGAGAGAGAGGGCAGGGGATTGGAGAGAGAGTCAGCACTTATGCCAGCAAGGTGGAGCACACTTAATTCATACAAGCAAGATTACATTAGTCTTAGATGCCAGCAAATGGTCATACGTAGTATCACTATTACTACCGTGTAGTACCTATCAAAGGTGTAGGTATTACTATATAATTAATTACTACTGTGTAGTATTGGGTGATATTATGTTGTAAAGTGGTTTGCTACAATCTGACCCTCTAACGTCACCTTTACCCCTCAGTAAACCATACGGTAAGGTAGCCGCCGCTGATTTATTCACTATGAGAATAAAATTCTTGTAGGAGCTCCTACAGGCCCCTACAGGCATCCTACAAGCTTTTGGAACTCTCTTTGCTCCTACAACTCCCCTACAACAGACTCTCTCAAGCTCACCAAAAGCACTGATGCACTTGTGATATAGAAATACCGCTTCAATGCAAATGCACTGGGGCTATGTAAGAAGGTTTGACGTCAGCTACAAGTGTCTAATGATTCACAAGTTAAAAGACTGCTAATTTCACTTCTCGATAGGTTTAAAGCTGTGCTTTAAAGCAACGTTGCTGTTGCTAACCTTTTGAAATCTCTCTTTTAGGATTTACATATCAAATACTTCCAAACTTCGCTGTTATTTCATTTGTATAAACTCTAAAAATCTTCATATGACACTTTAAAAGAGAGAAAGAGGCTCAGTGTGCCGCATCTATGTCATAATCACACATTTATTCTCGATAAATATCTTCTAAAGATCGCATTTACATGCGTGTTTGCTGCCGAGGAATTAGATACTGTCTATAGTTTGCGTTAAAGGTGTCAAGACCTGCTAAGATTAGACATTCTATCCCCTCTCCTCGACACATCCTCCCCGCCGCTGGTTGACGGTTCTCTGAGAATGCAGCCAGCAGCAGTTGGCTCTAAAACTTTACAAAATTAACCAACATATCACACAACAATCGTAGATAAGAACATATAGACTCGATTACTCGCTTTCTCGCCCAAACATGGCGACAAATGGCAACGAGGGTGATCATAAGACTTTGCAGCAATTGCACAGTAATATGGACATGGAAAGGCTCGTTAATCGCTATGATAAGTGTATAGTGATCCATTCAGTGGATTTTATCTCGCATTACTGGCAAAATGTGTAGGGGAAACGAACTCATCAACTTACATACTTGGAAGGAGGACTACACATTACATACTTACATCAAACTCACGCAAAATATAATTTTAGATTGCTCGCCTGTGTTAAGTTACTTCATCAAGGATAATATCATATGTCTTCCTAGCAAATACATCAAGCCTTTGTGAGATTTCAGTACCCCAGGGACAAGTATCTGTTGCCTCTTTAGAAAGATTGAAATACTGAATTGGCTTCTTATTCAGATCTCCAGAGCCCCTTAAACTCTTCTTCTGGAAGTCGTCCAGAGATTTGAATAGATAATGCTGCACTGCTATGGGTTTCAAATGCATATCAAAATTGTAAGGACCATCAGTGACATGTCCCATAACGTCAACAGTTTCAGCTCCATCAGATAATACAAAGTGATGTGGATTACCATATGTTCCATTTGCATACTTTGTATTGACTATGCTCTTAACGAGCCGTTGCATCGGTTTTTCTTTTTCTTCTTTCTCAGGAAAGCAGCTAATATAATTCTTGAGTGCACCTCCAGCAGGGCGTTGGATGTGGTCATCTGATCCCATCAACCTCCAATTAACAGCTAATGCGCCGTACTGCTCATATTTCTTCAGAAATTCCGGCAAGTGTTGGTTTCCCTGTCCTTGGTTAAGCACAATGAACTCGTCTACATCAATGAAGGCAATGAACTTGTGTTTACCCCTAAATCTTCTAATACATTCGCCATAGACCCAGAGTTGAGGATTAACAGCTTTGGCTAATGGTTTTCTGCAATCAAAGAAAGTAGAAAAGGTAAGTGAAGGATCTAGTTAGTGAGGTCATATTTAGAACAACTTACTTAAAGTAGCTGTAAGAAATATTTCCAGAGTTCACCATAGGGTACAAAACATTGATGAGCGGAACAGTACTGTTGTGGTCAAATATATATATCCTTTCCACCCCTATCATCAAGTGGTAGAGCGCCCATTCAACAATATCTTCTGGCTGGTCTTTGGCAATGGCACAAATGGCAACATACGAGTGGAGCTCCTGCTTCCTAGAGGCATCCATTGCATTATCAAGTACTCCTAGGAAATGAAGGTGAGAAATGTAAGTCACTAAGAGTAGAGGTATATATAAAGTTCAAAATAATAAATATAAACTAAATTAAATTAAAAATATAAAACCTATATAATATAAAATATATTGAATTAAATTAAATTATATATAATACTGGGTTAACCCCCCCAGTAGTGACGTTATTCCCAGTGATGGACATGTAGCTTACCTACTGTTGTCGACAGGTGGCAGAAACTAATGCTGAAATTCACTAGAAAGATGATAGTTAAGCAGATACAGGCGGTTAAAGATACTCGTTTCCACCATATTCGAACAGGCTCCATAATTATGCAAAAAAGGTTAAAGACAGAATTCAGCAATTTGTTCGTCTTGTGATCGGTATTTGTTGTGTTAACGACGTAATGCGTCATGCCAGGATTTATCTATGAATTGTGATAAACAACTTGAGGATTTTCAGTAGCTTAAATCAGGGCCTTTTTTGCCAAATTTAAGCCAAAACGTTTTCAGTAGCCGTTGAAATGACCTTCTTCTGTGTATTCCCAGCCATCACCTCTATAACTAGCTGACCTATTTAATTAGTTGATTCAAAGATCGGATTTTTTCTTCACCTTCACAATCGACGATCTTTGGGAGAAGTTTTGCAAATGAAGCAGAGATCTTTTAATAAAAATCGGTCCCTGGTGCTTGTCATTGTTTTAGCAGTCTTAATGATATGTATCATACTATTTAATAACCCTAAACAGTTGCAAAGCTTGCAACAGTGGAACCCAATCATTTTGAGACCAACTCTGTCGTGTCTACCAAGGAGCGAGTTTGTCAAGTATCTCCCAAGCAAGTGGGAAAAGGCATGGTACGATGGCAGAGCACAGTTTGCAAGTTATGATCTTGCCGTTTGTGAAGTATTTGAGAAGGAAGGGAGCAATGCAGAGAAGTGGATCTCTTCTGTCCGAAATGGGGAAGAAGAAGCATATCAAGACCCCTTAATATTTTCAAGGTTTGTCTTCCGAGATAGCTGTACTGGTCAGGAGCATCTATCCTTCATAGAGCCCCTTGTTGGCAACTTTAGACATCCTTATGCCATTCCTGAGTGCAAACCTCCAGGAACAGAAATTGTCGATATAGAGGACAGAAATTACATTTTGACTATTGGGATGAATACCTCAGATTTTCGCACGCTCTACCCTGGGAAAAAGTACTTTTTTGACATGGGCACAGCAATGTACCCTACAAGCTTAGGGTGGTTTGTCCCCCATTTTGCTCAAAAGGGTGTTGTATTTGATGAAATCTGGGCATGGGAGAAAAAAATGTTTGACCCTGAAAAGTATTGGAAGGTGAGTGTTGAATAACTAAGCCGGCTTAGTTCATCTCCTCTAAATGACATCCACCACTAATGACCTCATTAAATCCATGCTCACAGGTCGTGCCCCCAAATATGCAACCTAAGGTGCATTTTAATAACATTGGAGTAGGAGTGGAAAACTCACCTCTGTCTATTATCAAGTCAATCTACCAGCCAGGCGACTTTATCGTAAGTGGCAGCATACATTGAACTAATTTCCTTCATCTTCCAATCTAAAGCTTACATACAATCTTCTGTATCATCATGCAGGCTGTTAAACTTGATATTGATCATGCAGAACTTGAAATGGCAATACTAGGAGAAATCCATGCCGATAAAGATGTCATCAACATGATAAGTGAGCGAGAAGGGTAAGTCTCGGGCCTCTGTTTAAGTGTAATACTCCCAATAGATTAGTCGACGCCAGTTTGCCCCCCCTCTCACGCCGATCAAGCA
>Ga0209986_10000484_pt1 | contig 37871 bp, 29 predicted proteins | sample BlataG_FD_183168 | JGI IMG/M metagenome (GOLD analysis project Ga0209986, IMG submission 183168) | Deep subsurface microbial communities from Black Sea to uncover new lineages of life (NeLLi) - Black_00105 metaG (SPAdes) (version 2) | ecosystem: Environmental > Aquatic > Marine > Oceanic >... | reverse complement strand
TAGATCCAGATAAAATGCAATTTTATCCAATCAATGGACCTCTTAACATTAAAGTCATGAGCATGGCATTTTTAATTGAGGATAGTGATAGTCCGGTCATTTGGCGTGGTCCAATGAAAATGAGCGCAACAAGGCAATTTCTTGGGGATGCACAGTGGGGTTATTTGGATTATTTAATAATTGATTTACCACCCGGCACGGGAGATGAGATTTTAGATATATTACAACTGATACCAGATGTTCATATTATTATTGTTACAACACCTCAAGAAGTAGCACTGATGGATTCTAGAAAAACCATTAAGATGTCTCTTATCATGAATAGAGATGTAATAGGAATTATAGAAAATATGTCAGGATATGTTTGCCCTGAGTGTGGCTATAAAATCGATTTATTTGGTAAAGGAGGCGGAGAAAAAGCGGCAAAAGATTTTAACGTACCTCTTTTGGGTCAAATTCCCCTAGATCCAAATATTAGAGTTACTGGTGACTCAGGATTACCATTTATAATTCAATATCCAGATTCTCCAGCTGCAAAAGCTTTATCGGAATCTGTTAAAAAAATTAAGGAAATCTTAGAAAAATGATTTTATCTTTTTTCTTATTACCTGTTTGGAAATAATCTAGTTAAAATTAAAAAAAAATAAGAAATGTAAATTTATTTTATATATTTTTTTGATAATCTTTCTACGATAGTAGGATCTATGATTTCTATTGGCTCCCAATTCTTCGATTTTAAGTATTCCAAAATTTGTGTTTTCATATTGATTGGAATATCAGCCTCAACTCTAATATATTTTTCTAATTCGTCCGGTATTTTAACGCCAAGATATTTGCGAGATAAATCCATCCAGTGTGTTACTTTGATCATTCTTCCTTTGGTATTATCAGCTGGTCGAATACATAGTTTAGCACAGAGCACGATTGCTTGCTCTATTGATTCTGCGGTTGTTAAAAGGTGTTCTGGGGCGGGGGCAACTGGATGTCCTGAAGTTCCATCTCTCGCATTATAAGCCGTCCAAATTTCATCTTTATCAGTACGACCAAGATACATTCTTCTATATTCTGCACCATGAGGTCCAACTATTGCTGGAATACCTAAACCGTTTGCACTGCTGGCAATGCTTGCTGCCTTTTGAGACATAGCTCCCCAAGCAACGCCTACTGCTCCAACCCGATTTAATATATAATCAGCAATTTCTTCATAATTTCCACGTAACGGACGTCTTGCAAATATATTTGCAACTTTACAAGCAGCACCGCAAATATGTGGATTACTAACGCAGCTTCCAACATTAACCAAACCACCTCTATCAAAATCGCCTGGAAATCTATCATATAAAGTTTCACCATCCTCATTTTTCACCAATCCAATGTCCATTGCTGCACATCCAGATACGCAAACAATATAATTTCTAATCAAAAATTCCTCTGCCAATAGATAAAGTTCTTGAATTTCTTTAGCGTAATTAGCACAACCAATAATTGCTACAATACCTGGAATTTCACCAAATACTATTGGAGCACCAACATTTCTAATTTCTGTATCTAGTATTGGTCCTCTGCCAACTCTAATGTTATATTTTTCATTTTTAATGTATTCCTGTCCTGCAAATATGATTAAATCTAAGGGAGAGACACCATGCATACATTCTCCTTCACATCGACCGCAATCTAAACACCATTCTGAAATATCGGTTAATAATTTGAAATCACCATCCTTTGCAGCTTCTATTGCATCTATTAAAGGTAAATCATTAGGGCAATTTCTCTGGCAATTTCCACATGTGATACATTTTTTAGCCATTTCAATTGCCCCTTCTTCATCAGGAATAGATTTCTTTCCTTTTCTTATTGGTTTTACTTTAATCGCAACTTCAACTGCCACCTTTCCCGCTTTTTCAGGATCAAGAATGAGCACGCCCTTTACTTTTCCTGAAATTAGATCATCAATAATTTCTTCGGCAGGATCTGCAGTTCTATCCGGAAGCCCTTCCATTCTCTTTTCATTGGTTGCAATATAAGGTGCATTAACTTTTTTTGCTTCTTCAAAAGTACGTAAATGAACACATTGTTCATCTACCATAATCACATCTGCCAACCCAGAACGTATATATTTCAATTGTCTTGATAAGGAACCAACAACTTTAGCCCCTTCATAATAACGTGTAAGGTCCAATGCGGTACAACATATAGCACCCACATCTACTTTATTCTCTAACCCTTTTTCTCTCATATAATCTGCTAATTCAATTCCCGGAGCTACATTATGACCAATCATTAAAATTGTGGCTTTATTTTCAAAGTCCATTGTTCCCATTCCCAATTCTACTATTGGAACGTCAGCTTCTCCTTTGGGGAATCCAAATGCAGCAATTTGCACAGCATCTGCAATCTCCATTCCTACATTATCACAGAGACCAGCTAAAAAGCTTTTAGATTCAAAATCTAAATAACTAGATTCTTGTCCGGTATGACCCGCAGATAAGAGATGTGTAATGGTATTTTGAACCCATTTCATTGCTTCTGCACAATCAGAAAGGCTTTCTGGTTTCATACCAACGATTAATCGAGTCATTGGCATCTCAACTTCGATCTTATCCCCAAAATTTATCGGAACATCTCCAAATTTATGCATTAAATGATGGATTAAATGATCTCCATGAGCACTGTGGCAGCTTGCTCCAATACAACATGCAATCTCTACTATTCTTCCTTGCTGTCCTTCCATATTAATTCCGCATGCACCAGTCTTTCCCTTTGATAAATTGCATTTTCCAAAGGTACAAAGACAGCACATATCACAAATAGGCATATAGAAAGGAGGATATCGTTCCATTAATTTAAAGAACCAAGGTCTTAATGTAGGAATACTTGGTTTTGGAGTTGGACCCATCGGCTCCCATTCTTCATAATCACTGGAAACTATTTTGCCAACAGTGAACTCAAAACCCTTAATTTTTCCAAGTGGACCTTTATATTCATCTATTTTTATTCTTGCGCCTTTTTCCGTCAATATTTTTCACAAATTTATTAATAGTCAATATTTATCGTAAATTAATAAAGAAAAAAAGAAATCGATTTTAAATTTTGACTTTTATAATTTAATCAATTTTTTTGAGTTTTAACTATATTTAATAACTTCCTTTTTAATTGGAAATGATTGAATTAAAAAATAATTTAACTAAAAATAATATTTAAAACTAAAGTTTAGATTATCTTATTATAAAAAAGAAGTGTGATTTAATCTTGCTCAAACTCATATTGAAATGAACACATATCTGCTCCTTTTAAAACACAATTAATCTCTCTCCCTTCACTATCTATTCCAATCTCTTCAAGAAGACCTGTGAAAATTCCATTGTAAATAATACAAATATTTTTTGCCATAATATTATCAATATAATCTTTTGAAAGAGGATTTCCAACGTCGATAGTGATATTTCCCTTTCCATAATTTAAAACAAGAATTCCATATCCTAAACTCTGTAATATTTCAAGTATAGAATTAATTATTTTCATTTTCTCTCGAAATTTTAATACTGCTACATCGCTAGTTTTAATAAACTCTTTAGCTATGGATTTGCCAATGGACTTACCAACCCAGATTAGGATATCTACAGATTCTGAGCCAGCCAATTCTCCAAACTCAATTAATTCTTCTGGTCTAATCATTAGAAGAGGTAAATTTGTATCTTTTAAATAAATATGAGATTTTTCTTCATCTAAGACAACATTTTCTACTTTTTTTACCCGTTTAAACAAACTTCCGCGCCTTCGTTTTAATTGAAATTCCTTTTTATAATTTTTTTCTTGTTTATTATTTTAGTGTTTATTATTATTATATTCTTCCTAATTAAAATTCAGTTTTTTAATTTTATTTAATGTTTTGAATTATAATAAAAGAATGTAAAAAAAATTAAAAAAAGCAAGCCCAGATAAATTTTAGACATCTGGTAAAATTGTGGATGCTTTCTCACTTAACCAATCTAAAGATTTTTTAATATTAATATTATCTGCTACACTAATAGTCATAATATCCCAAGTCCGATTAGTAATTTCATTTAAATTAATATGTGTGATTAATTCCTTTTCTGATGTGAGAGCAAAAGGCAAATCTATTTTATTAGCCAAAATTAGAAGAGGAACACCCTCAAGCTCGTATCGAACTAAAATATTCCATAATTCTTTTTTAGATTCTTCAAATCTTACTTCATCGGCTGCATCTATCATATATATTAACATATTAGAATCTTGCATCCCTAAAAGCCACTTAGATCTAAGTCTTACTTGACCAGGAACATCCCAAAAAATAAAATTGTAATCATTATGTGTATAATGATCAATATTGAACTGTCTAGTTGGTTCATAATAATTTTTATCATATTCTCCCGTAGTTATTCTTCGTACATATGAAGTTTTACCAGCTTCATCAAGCCCAAAAATAAAAACTTTTAATATCGATCCATGATCTCTAAATGCTAAAAATGGAGAATATCCTAAAATTTCATCATAATATCGTCTTATGTCTATAAAGATTGAGATTAATAGTGTTTCTAATTCAAAATTCGCTCCGCTTCGAAATGTAGCGATAATATTTTGCTTTTGAGGTAAAAAATATTTGTTAATTTGATCTTCAAAAACTTCTTTTAAATCATAGGGATTATCATCTTTATCCAAAATTAAACCGATAATTGCATCGGGATAAATTAGACAACTATATATGTTAATTCCTTCAGTAATTAATGGAGAATACAAAACAGGAGTTTTATTTTTTCCCACCTCGAGACTGGATACTTTTTCTTTAAAATTCAATATTAGATCTGAGATAGACTTGTTTTTAACAATGCTAGATAATTTTTTTGGATAGCTTATTGTATTCATATTTGAAAAATTATCTTGGGTTAGATTAACATTTAACACACCAATATTTCCGTTGCTTATAAAAAATATATCTTTTAGCATTAACTATTTAAAAATTGGATGATTAAAAAAATTTTTTAAAAAATCGAAAAATTTAATTATATCATTCTGAACCATTTTTATCTTCATTTTGAATTTGCTCGATTTTTTCAATATCATCAGAACTATCTTTTTCTTGCTCTTCTTTAGGTACTGGCACTCCAACCTTCCAGTTGCAAATAGGGCACTCAGACCAACCTACTCTGAGTGTATAACCACACTTTTCACATACTGGTAAGCCAGTATCCTTCCATTCAGGTATATTTAGGGTTCCCTGACGAGATTTTGTTAGCTTTTCAAGTTCTTCTTCAGACCATTCAGGTAAATTAACTCCTAAATCAGTACGAGATTTTGTCATATCTAATAATTGTTCTTCAGTCCATAGTTCCATGTTTGGTGGAAGTCCAGTTCCAAGCCCACGCTCAGCTGCATCTTTTACAAGTTCTTCTTGAGTCCAAACCTCTAATCTCTGTCCGCCTGGTCCAATAGCCTGTCCTGTTTGAGTTGGAGGTGTTGGGCTAGTACTTATTTCTGAAGGTTTTTTTGTAGAGGGTGCTTCATAACATAGGGCAGAGAAGCGTAATAATGCTTCAAAGCAAGTAGCATATGCGTTGGGCGATTTACTTTCATCTTGAACAACAACAATTGTTGACTTATCTTGTATGTTTGGTACTGCTATAGCGCAAATTGACACAGATGAGCTGGTTCTTTTTGACTCTATGGCTGAGGAAAGTTTTTCCATTGCATCCATTAATTCTTTATCCTTTAGTAGAAAATCACAAATTGGTTCTCCATGCCTTTGATACTGTTCGTGATAGCGAGTTAAATTATTTTTGGTTGTGTCTTTATCCATTGAAGTAATTAGTTCAGTTATATATGAATAATTCCCGATCATTGGTCCTTTAGTCTCTGATTTTTCCGGATTAAAGTCACCTAAATCAAGATCACCTATCAAGGGTGCAAATAACGGATCTGCATCTTTTATTTTTCCAAATAAGGTAATCTGTGGAATAATACATTTAATTTCAGAGTAATATGAGATTGAATTATTATCAATTGACATTTTTTCGGGTTTTTCATTATCAACCATAATTCTTGGAATTGTCCGAAAATACACTTCAACAAAGGGTAATTGTTTAACAGGGATAATCGCTCCGCAGACCATTGGAATCAATAATTGAAAATTTTTAACATAAGAATTTATTAATTTTTCAAGATCATTTTTAATGTCATTATATTCTTCATTTTCTAATTCTTTCTTTATATTCTCTTTTAATTTCTCTAACTTTTCTTCATTCTTCTCAATATTGCCCCCAAATACCTTTACTTCGTCCACTGTATTTTCCTTAAGAATAGAAATAGCATTATCAATGATCTTTTGTTGTTCTTTGTTTGGTTCATTAAAAACTAAATAATTATTAACATCAAAATTACTACTTTTAATTAAAACTCTTAATTTTCTTGTAAGATCGTTTGAAATAATTCTCAACTCAAAGGATTAATTATAAAATAATAGTTTCTTTACTGCTATAAGGACTCTACTGCTATAAAAATTTAACTCTAAAAATAGAATAAAAATAAAATCAAAATCAGAGTTGTATAAATTGCTAGCTATTTCTTAAAAAAATAAGAGTGTTTAAGAGCACAAAGTACATTAATAACTTTCAAAAATATAGTTTAAAATTTAATAATCATGCATATCAAATTTTTACATATTAACTGTTGTTAATTAATCCACTAATATTTCTCAAAACACTCTTTTTCCCTAATATAAAATACTTAATAGCGAAAATCTTTAATCTAATTTAAAATTAATAGAATTAACACCATTGAGATTAAAAATTTATAGAAATTAAATAATGATTATGAAATATTAATTCAATAATTAAAAAAAAATTAAATAATTTTCACCAACAATTAAAATATTTTTAAAATATTTTTCAATAGTAATTAAGAAAAATTGAAAAAATTATAATTAAGAATTCTGAAGAAAAATGGAATTAGACTAAAAAAAGAGATTTTTTTAAATCATATCTTTTTGATAATTTATTATTGCATTAATTATTTAAATATATTTTACAAAAAAGGCTGTATCCGTTATAAAATAACAGTTCAGTACAAAATTTTAAATACTAGAACATTATAATAGATCATTATATCAGATAAAATAAAATGTGTTGAAATTCAAGGAGCTTAACCTTACTATGAAAATTGTTACAGTAAATATACCAGAACCATATATAAATGCCATTGATAAATTAACAGGATATGAGGGTGGTGATTAAAAATTAAAATAGTTACAGTAAATATACCAGAACCGTATATAAACGCCATTGATAAATTAACAGGACATGAAGGTTTATATCCATCAAGGTCCGAACTTATCCGGGTCGCTGTGCGGGATTTCTTGCTTAAAGAACTCAGAATGGCAAGCAATCTTTCTCTTTATCAAAAAAGAACGCCTGAAAAAAAATTTGATCATGAAAATTTTGTTAGAGTTCCAGTTGCCGATGTTGACTATCAGGGAGATAGAAATTTTAAAACCTTTAAAATTGTGAGAAAATAAAATAATTAGTTTTAAACTTCATAAGTATAAGATAAATAGAACAAAATCCTCCTCAACATCCACCCTTTCTTTTTTTTTTATAAAGAAAAAATTTAAAAATTTATAAGTTTTGCATAAAAGCTTTAAGATAATTGAAAAATTTTTGCTTTAGAAAATGCTAATACTTGTATATTTTGATAAAATTATAGGACCTAAAGCAATTGCTAGTAAGCCCGAAGATTTAATTAAAAACTTAAAAAAAGAGACCTTAAATCAAATAGTTTCTCTCTTAGATACTGGTGATGATGGTTTCTTCACCCATGATTTTTCTCCTGAGCTTCGAACAGCAAATTGGATCTTTAGGATACCATCTGGTTGGGCACGGGGAAGCATTGAACTAATTATGTTATCGGTAATTATTCAAAAGGAAATTGACATTAAAGAATATCAATTAGAAATGAAAAAATTTATTGATCAAATCACAAAAATAGATGATTTGTATAAAGCATTTTATATACACAATCCAAGTTCAATGCATAAATCAGATATTCAGAAAAGATTTAAAGCTCTAAATAGTAAATTAGACAAATTATATAAAATCCTTTCTCTAAAGAGTATAGAAACCGAAGGGAGATTAATTAAATTTAAGGTTTTTCAAAAGCTTAAAACAGTTTCCATTCCTGAAATAATGATTCATAATTTACAAAAATTGACTAAAAATAAAAACAATTTATTTATAGTGCATAGAATACGAGGAGATTCATTAAAATTAGATATCATCCCAGTTACTTCGAAAGAAATAACTAAGTTGGAAATTATTTTTGGCACTGAATTAACACCAGCAATTATGGAAGATATAGTTAGTATCTTTTCAAAATATGAAATTCAATTAGTTTTCACTTCAGGAATTTGTCAAGAGGCCGATAAGTGCATTTATGAAGTTTATATTGAGCTTTTAAATAAAGATAATTTAGAGCCCTTAAAAAATGAAATCTATGAAATCGCAGGAGTTATTGATATTCAAACTGAAAAATTATCCGCTTAATGCAACTTATTGCGTAAAAATACTAAAATTATTGGTGGAAATATAATAAATAAGTAAAAATTCTCTATTTTTTAAAAAACACTTAAATTTTTACCCATACTGTGTTATTAGACTATTAAAATGAATAAAATTGTATTCAAATTATTTCAAATAATATTATCAAACAGATTTTGACAAACTACTTGTGGCATTAGTCCGAACGCCTCTATCCCATCCACTAAAGGAATATTTGGGAATACTTTCCGTTTTATTTTCCGAATATGGGAATTCTTTTCCACAATTGAGGGATACCCTCGGAGATAATCCGATGCAAAATTAATTCTTTCTTGTAATAAACAAGAAATAAACATTTAAATTTAAAAAGACAACAGATTTTCTATAAAGTGAAAAACTCTAAAGAATTCAGTGATATTATCAAATGATATTAATATTTATGGAATTTATTATTTTTGGTAAATATAAAGATCCTTTCAAAAGAACCTTGAAAGCTTTAGAAATTAAAATTAAAAATAAATTATTTTAATTCTGAAATACTAAATATTTATTAAAGCAAATTATTAGAATTAAATTAATAATGAATCAAGCCAATAAAAAATAGGCAATTATTTTACAAATATGTCAATAAAAAAAGCACTAATATATAAAGTGGTAGTTATTGGTGATGGAGGAGTAGGAAAAACTTCCTTAGTTCTACAATATACAGAGAAAAAATTTACCGAACAATATGTGATGACGATTGGAAGCAATTTCGCGATTAAGAAAGTTGAAATTCCAGAATATCCTGATTTAGAGGTACGATTACAACTCTGGGATTTAGCTGGACAACGTCATTTTTCATTTGTTCGTCCCCCCTTCTATCGTGGAGCTGCAGCAATAATGTATGTTTTTGATGTTACACGCCGGAGTTCATTCACAAACCTACCGAATTGGAAAGAAGAGGCAGAAAAAGTAATTGGGCAGAAACCATCAGTAATGTTAGGAAACAAGATTGATTTAGCACAAGATTATAGGGAAGTAGGGACAGAAGAAGGTCGAGCAATTAGTGAAGAATATGATTCAGGAGGCTATTTTGAAACTTCTGCAAAAACGGGAGGTAATATTAAAGAGGCTTTTAAATCGCTTGTATTAGCAATTCTTAAAAAAGTAAATTTAGAATTATGAATAAGAACTTACGATAAAAAAAGTAATTTTTACTATTTAATTGAGAATTCTCCTTGATTATATTTTTATAATCATTTATTCCTACAATAATTATATTTTGATAAATCTAATTTTATAAAAGATAATTCTTTATTATTATACCTAGAAGAGGAATTTTTATTAATATTTCTTAAGAAGTTTAACTATTAAAAATTTGGTTGAAAACTGAGATGTTTGGAGGCGGAAGAATTCAATATGATCGAGCTCTAACTGTTTTCTCCCCAGAGGGAAGATTATATCAAGTAGAGTATGCGTTAGAGGCAGTTAGAAGAGGAACTTTAATTGTAGGAATAAAAACAAAAAATGATGTGTGTTTAGCTGCACATATTAAAATTGCATCTTCTTTAATGGAAATTGATTCAATCGATAAGTTATTTAAGATTGATAAACATATAGGGTGTGCAATTTCAGGTTTACATGCAGATTCTAGGGTATTGGTAAACTATGCAAGGGTACAAGCTCAATCTTATAGATTAACATATGATGAACCAGTAAGACTAAATATGTTAGTAAAATCTATTGCGGATTTAAAACAAATCTATACACAGTATGGCGGAATAAGACCCTTCGGTTGTAGTTTATTTTTTATTGGTTATGATTCAGATGGGCCTCAGATTTATACAACATCTCCAAGCGGGATATATCGTAGCTTTAAAGCTTATGCGTTAGGGTCGGGAGAGAGCACTGCAAGGGATTTTATTGAGAAGGAATATAACCCAACCTTTTCATTAAGAGAAATTCAATTGTTAGCGATGAGAGCTATAAAGGAAAGTGTTGATGATGATTTAACAGCAGAAACTATTAAAATTTCTCATATCTCTAGTGAAGAGAAAATATATAAATTGCTTTCTAAATCTGAAGTTGAAAGCTTATTAGCAGAATTATAATAATAGGCTCTTTTTTATGAAAATCAATTGAAAAATTAAAAAAAAGTTGATTTTATTGTTTTATAGGAGATTTAAATGCTTTTAGTAAATAATATCGAATTCATTTCACTTGTGTAAATAAACTCACCATCCACAATTAATGTATACTTAAAAGAAACTAAAAGTCCAGATGCACTCACTGGACTCGCTTGGAACTGTGCAGTAAGGATTTTTCCTTCGCCCCGATAAAGATTTTCATCAATTAACGTATAATTATAACCAGTATTGCCATCGCCCCACGTGAATGCGCTTCCAGTTAAACCACCCTTAGAAGGTGTGGAAACACTAACAAGATTAGAATAGACCGATACAATTACCTTTACTTTCTTGTACGATTGTGAGATATTGCAATCAACTTCTACTTGGATTCTCGAATTGGCTGGGTTCGGAGACTCTACAGAAGAATCATAAGTATAACTAAATGAGACATCTCCTTCGCTTGGTTCGTCTTCGGCTGTTATATTCAAAACGTTATATGCCTCAATTGCGGTGATACCATAACCGGGATCCACACCTGAAAATCCATCGATTAACCCTACTAATTTTAAATCTTGAATACCACCTACTGTAGCATAGGTAGGTACAAAATAATAAAGGGAACCAGCCAATGGATAGATTAATGTATTTCCGTGTCTAGGACTTGTAATTAATTCAATTTCTTTGGTTGCTGCAGTACCATAATATTCTCTAGCTGTTACTGGTCCAATTAAATTAACGCCCTTTAGATCTCTTGTATGATATAATATTGCTTGTCCAAAATTATCTCCATGTCTTATTACGTATAAACCTGAAAGAATTCTTGCCTCTCTACCAATATACTCAACTAAATCAATTCCAACATACTCAATACCATCACCTAAATCAGTTTCTATATAGAAAAGATCTCCACCTTCTGGTCGCTCATGAAAATCATCACCTCTTCGGAATGTCGTAGCATCTTGAACATGATATATATATTCGTAAGCTAATTGTTGTTCAAAAAGCGTTTCAGGGTATCTTAATTGATCTTTTAACCAACTTGTTACATTCTTCCATGGATATTTCTCGAGATAGATTTTCCAAAATGGATAAGTCAAGTCATCTTTAATATTTTCTTTTAAAGCAGGATTCTTATAAAATGTCATTCTGCCATCCAAAAGATCTATTAAACAAATTCCTAAAAATCTATATATAGGACTCTTGGAATAAGATCCTATAACAATATTAGTGCATATAGAAACCCCATAATATACTTTACCAGCATTCGTATTAAAAATAAGATATGGATCAGGATCTATCCAAAGCCCGGGTAAAAGTGCTTCAGAGACTCTGGTTTTTATATTTCTATTAATTAAATAACTACTTTCTGTTAAATTTAAAGCGTATGGAAATAATCCTAGGTTAGAAGTAAAAAAGAATTGCTCTAGTCCCTCTAATTCTCCATCTGGTGCTCCTTCATATGTATGTTCTAAGTTTTCAATTCCTGCTGACCAAGTTGTATTTAAAAGAATATCTGTCTCATATGCCCCAAGACCTGCTTCAGTAAAATCAAAAAAGTCCCCCTCATCTGCAGTAGAATAATATTGTGCAGCAAAGACAGTACTCTCGCGTTCACCAAAAAATATTGGATAATTCGAATCTACATTAAAAACATTTTGATATTCACTTTCAGTTGTTAATAAATCACCAGTGAACGTATCCATAGCAAGAAATCCTTCCACATGATCAAAAAGGGCTGTGTGCAACTCTACTCCACCGGGAGTTATGCCAGACATTCGTAGAGTTTTTGGTGAAACCCAATATTCAGTCCCTCCAATATAGATAATATCACTATCTGCTATAGATTCATATTTTGAAGCAATCTGTGCAGACATTTTCTGAACAGCTACACTTTGATCATATTGACGGATGAGAGGTATAATTTGCGAATCGGGAGTAATAGAAGATTCTGTATAATTCTCTATAGTACGTTCTTCAAACATGTCCAATCCAGCGCAGATTCGAGTCCACTCGACTTCACGGCTTAATTTTTTATTCCATCTTTCTGTTTCCCATGTGTAAGTATTTGATTCAATATTAACTGCCACTGGTATGCTAATAATGAGTGGGATTAGGATAATAACTATTAACCCAATAGCTAATATACCCATTTTTTTCTGGTGGGAACTCACCATTAAAAAACCGCTTCCATGTTTCTTTATATATAAAAACCCATATCCATCAATTATAATCCCCAATACAATAAATCCAATAAAACCAAGAATTAAGGACCCCGATTGCAGCAGATTCAAACCGTCCAAGGAAAATATCGGTAAATTAAAAAAAACTAATCCAAAAATAATACCTATAATCAAAAAGAGATCTGCAAGAGCGTAAAAATCGTTCCTTCTAAGATATGAATTTTTTAATAAGTTTAAAATAATCCGAAAAATAATAACTCCCAAAACAAAATTTATTATGGGTAAATAAACCGACGCATAGAGAAAGATACTTGTTAAATCCGTGCTATTTTGATCAAAAAGCACATTAAATGCATTACTCATCAGATTTGGGGATAAATCAAAAATTTCATTATCTAAAAGATAAATTGCCCAACTAAAATATGACGATGCATCAATCAATTGACCAATTAAATAAAAAACTCCAAAACCTATTGTCCACCAATAAATCATCGCTTTAATCCTAGATGGTCGGCCCCATCCCAAATAAGTGCCGAGGAGAGTAAAAAGAGATCTTTCTGGGGGAATGCTCATGATAATTACGCCTAAAAAGGCTCCAATTAATGCAGTTTTATTTAATATAAAATTTGCGCTCCAAAAATTTAGTGTTAAAATTTCGACATAATTTAACCCTCCCGCTTTGTTAAAATAGAGTTGAATTTCTAAATTTATTCCTGCTGTCCAACTGGGGATAAACCAAAATATTGATAACAAGGTGATAATTACGATTAACGGAATCAAGAGTAAAAGATATTTTTTAAATTCTTTTATTTTTTTTATTGGAGTGTATTTATATCGAGGTTCTCTTGAGGGTCCTTTAATATCTTTTTTGTAAGGACCACGTTCATATGGGGGTGTAATCTTTTTGCTGACTTTAAATTTTTCCTCCTTAATTTTCCCTTTTTCGATTGCATCTGGATAGAGTAGTTTTTCTTTTTCTTTTTGCTCCAAATTTGCAGCTCTGCAGTCTTTGCAATAATAGTTGAATTTATCGTGCTTTTTACAGGATTTCTTCTTTTTTTGCGACATATTTATCATTAATTTTTTTCTATTATTATTAATAATACAATTAAATAGATATATTTTATTTATTATTTTAGAATATATTATATTAAATTGCAATAGATATATACTTTAAGTGCATTCAACAATGGCAAAAAAGAAAAAATTACGGGATGATTTTGAATTTTATTTTAAAAGAGGAGATGAAGAAAAAATCAAACAAATGTTAGTTGATTATCCTTGGTTATTAGATGAGCAACAAAAACGTATGGATAGTGATATTGGGCAACAAAATGAAATTCTAGCGGCTCTAGGAGTTATGGAAGATGAATTAAATTCACCAGTGCCAATTGATGAAATAATATTCTCATTACGCGTGGATTTTAATATTCAAAAGAAAAGAGATGAAGTACTCGAAGTTCTAAATAACATAAAATCACTTGGTTATGTAAAAAAAGAGGAGAATGGATGGAGTTTAACCTCTGAAGGAGGCCGAATGTGCGATCAATTTCTAAATAACATTGACCTCTGAAAGAGGCTGAATGTGCAATCAAAATTAGAATAATTGAAAAATCATAAACTTAAGAGATTAATTATTTCCTTTTTTTCAAATTTTATAAATTTCTGATGGAATTTTGACATAAAAAATTAAAATTATAGTCTTCTTAATATCAAATATCCATTTATGCAATTAAAAATAAATGAAATTTATAATACAAGTGTTTTATTGTTATTTGTAGTATTAGATCTTAAAACTATAAAAAAGTAGTGAAAATTATTGAAAAATTCCGCTAATTCAGATAATATTGATGATGATCTTGTAAAACAAGTATTTAAGATAATCAATATGGGGAAGGAACTTATTGACTTGGATAAATTCAATGACGGTATTGACTGTTATAATAAAGCCATAGATATATTGAAACAGATACCTGGTTATGAAAATGAAGTTCAAAAAACTGAAAAATTAATTGAAGAGGCATATAATAAATATAATCAAATTTTTCCGAAAAGCGACCAAAAGAGTGAAGAAGTAGATAAAGCTCAGTTAAAAAAAGAGAAATTAGCGGTTTTCGCTAAGAAAAAAGAAGAAATAGAAGAAAAAAGTAAATTGGCATATGATTATTTGGAAAACGGGTCAAATTTTAGCCAATCCAATCAATTTGATAAAGCTCTTGAGAAATACATGCAAGCAAAAAATATTTTTCAGGAGATAGGTTGGACTTCAGAAGTTCCTAAGGTGGAGCTGCTAATTAAGGAATTGAATGAAAAGAAAAATGAATTTCTAAAAACACAGGAAAAGAAACTAAAAATTACTGAAAAAAAGAAAAAAAGAACAGAAAAAGAACAAGAAATAATTTCACAACATGGAGAATTTCTACAGAAATCTGAAGATATTAAAGAAACAAAATTAAAAATGTATCAACAAAAAAAGCAAAAAGAAAAAGACCTAAGTATGGAAGCATATAATCTGTTGGGTGAAGCCTCAGAGTTAATCCAATCATATGAATTTGAGAAAGCACTTAAAAATTATAATCAAGCAATACAATTATTTAGTGAGATCAATTGGCAAAGTGAAATTCCTAAGATTCAACAATTTATAAAGGATTTGGAGGAAAAACAGAAGAAATTTTTGGTATCACAGCAAGAACAATTGAAAAAACAAGAGGTAAGTAAAGAAATATTTGAAAAAGGTCAAAAATTTTTATTAAAACAACAAGAATTAAAAAAGTCTGTTAAAGATGTTAAAGATACTAAAATAAAAGCGTATCAACAAAAAAAGCAAAAAGAAAAAGACCTAAGTACAGAAGCTTATGATCTGTTGGGAGAAACTTCAGAACTTGAAGAAGATAATCTATTTGATGAAGCTCTGGAGAATTATTTACTTGCGACCGAAATTTTTAAAGAAATAGGATGGCACTCAGAAGTCCTTAAGATTCAAGAATTCATTAAAAAATTAGAAACTAAGAAGAAAAAATATTTAAAATTGCTACAAAAAGAGAAGGAAAGACAAACACAAATACAAGTTCAACAAACTAAATTAAAAGAGCTTGAATTAATCAAGCAAGAATCACTTCAAAAAGAGTCATATCAAAAGGAAGAAAAATTAAAAAGAATAGAGCAACAAAAGAAAGAACAGAAAAGAATTGAAAAAGAGATTCAAGATAAAGTAAATTATGTAGGGAAATTAGAAAGAGATTATGAGAAAACTTTAAAGAAAGGAAAGTTTGATCAACAAAATCCATATATGGAGATTATTTCAACTTATGAAGAAATAATAGAAATCCTTAAGGAAACCGGTTGGACTGATCAAATTAATCCGTATAAAGAAACTATTAAACATTTCGAGCAAAAATTTGCTCGTGATTTAAAATTAAGAGAGATCGAACGCCAAAAGAAGGAAGAAGAATTAATATCTGTAACACCTATTGAAGATCAAATTGAAACTCAAGCTGTAACTGATAAAAGAGATAAATTGGAGTTAAAGAAGAAAAAACAGAAGCAAATCGAAAAGGAAATTCAAGATAGAGTAAATTACGCAGAACGGTTAGAGAGAGAGTATGATTTAGCGTTGAGAAAGAAAGATTTTTCTCAAAAAGCTCCATATAATGAAATAATTTTGATTTATGAAGATATTATAAAAATTCTTAAAGAAGTAGAATGGATGGAGCAAATTAACCCTTATAGGGGAACTATTAAGCATTATGAGCAAGAATTGGCCCATGATTTAAAATTGAGAGAGTTAGAACGCCAAAAACAGGAAAGAGACGAGGTCATTATTACTCCTTTGGTGGATGACGCAAAAAGCCAAGAGATTACAGATAAAAGAATTGAATTGGAACAAAAGAAGCTTAAACAACAACAAATTGAAAATGAAATCCAAGATAGAGTGAATTATGCAGAATCATTAGAGAGAGAATATGAGCTAGCATTGAAAAAAAAAGATTTCTCTTTAGAATCTCCATTTGATGAAATAATTATAATTTATGAAGAATTAATCGAAATTCTTAAAAATACAGGATGGACTGATCAAATCAAACCATATTCAGAAACGATTAAACATTATGAGGAAAAATCCATTCGTGATATCAGATTAAGAGAGTTAGAACGCCAAAAACAAGAAATAGACGAGGTTGTTATTACTCCTTTGGTGGATGACGCAAAAAGTCAAGAAATATTGGATAAACATATGGAATTAGAGACAAAAAAGAAAAAACAAAAACGGATTGAAGAGGAAATACAAAAAAAAGTCAATTATGCAGAGTCATTAGCAAGAGAATATGAATTAACACTTAGAAAAAAAGATTTTTCAAAGATTTGTCCCTATGAAAACATAATAGAGATTTATGAAGACATAATTGAGATTCTCAAGGAAACTGGATGGAAGGATCAAATTAAACTTTATAGAGAAACCATTAGACATTATGAACAAAAATTAGAACATGATAAAAAATTTAGAGAATTTGATCAGAAAAAACTTGAGAAGGTCGAAATTGAATATTTTCCCCCTCAAGAATCTTTAAAAGATTCGGTTGCAGCAGACCTAAGAATGATAAAATATGAGAAAAAGAAAAAGGAAAAACTTCAAGTTCAAAAAGAGATAGATGAAATGATTAATGTTGCAGAAAATATGGCAAGAGAATATGAAAAAAATTTGAAATTTAAAGATTTTTCAAAACCTTGTCCCTATGAAGAAGTTATTAAAATTTACAGAAAGGCTAAAAATAAATTACAATCTGTCGATTGGAATGAGCAAGCAGAATCCCTAATAGCGACAATTACCCATTATAAAAATAAATTAGAGAAAGATATTAAATTTCGTGAGTTAGAAAAAATTAAAGAATTTGAAAAGGAAAAAGATAAATTAGAGATTCAAAAATTAACAGATGAGCAAAAATCTCTAAAAGAAAGAGAATTAGATTTAAAGAGAAAAAAGTTATATGAAGCTGAAGAAAGGGAAAAATTAATCGAACAATTGCAGGAAAAAGCATTTCAATTAATGGATCAAGCAAAATCTAAATTAAGGAATAAGAGATTTGATGAATCTATTGAATTATATGACAAGAGTAAAAAGATTTTCGAAGAGATTAATTATAAAGAAGGGATTATTTTAATAACAAATACTATTCTTTCGCTTAAAAAGGAAAAAGAGACTTTTTATCAAATATTTGAGAAAGCTAAAGAAATTGAAGCAGCTAAACTTGTTGAAGAAAGAGAAATGGAACAAAAATATAGAAGTATACTTGAAAAAGAAAGAGAAAAACGTAAAGAGAGATTATCAGAACTTGCTGTTAAAAAGAAGGAAGAAAAAAGAAAGGGTGAAAACGCGTTTAGATTAATCGATAAAGCTTCTAATTTCATTTTAAAAGAGAAATTTGATAAGGCATATGAACAATATACGGAAGCACGTCAAATTTTTATGGAATTGGGGTGGAAACAAGAAGTTACAAAAATTGATCAAGACCATTTATTTTACTTAAAAAAGAAAATGAGAGAAGTTGAAGAGAGAAAAGAAAGATTAAAACATATAAGCAGAGAAAAGAAAAAAATGGAAGAATTAATGTCTGAATCCGAAAGAATACAATCTCAATTAGAAAAAAGTTCTGCAGCAAAGTTACGAAGCAAATATTTAAAAAAAGAGAAGGAAAAAATAAAACTAAAAAGTAAAGAAGCGGAATCTTATCAAGCTTTGGATGAAGCAAATGAATTAATTAACGGTAAAAAGTTTAATTCTGCCGTAAGATTGCTCAGAAAAGTTTATTCTGAATTTATTAATTCAGGTTGGAAAAAGGAAGCCCAAAAAATTAAACTTAAAATTGATGGAATCACAAATCAAAGCTTAATTCCAATAATTCAAGAGGAAAAAATTGAAAAAAAAGAATATTTTAAAGAAATAGATAGGGCCTATAATCTGTTAGATGAAGCTGAAAGAGCAAGCCAACGAGCAAAATATATGCGTGTTGTTTCAGTATTAGTAGAAGTAAAAGAAATTTTTGAAGAAATTCAATGGGCTAATGGTTTAAAAATTATTATTGAACAAATTGATATAAATAAAATCAATGTTAAGGAAAAAAGAATAAAACGAGAAATTGAAGAAACTGGAGATGTTATTGAAGGAAAAGTAGATTCTGAAGCAGCATTTAGTTATATGAATAAATGTAAAATGGCAGAGAGAAGAAATAATTTTTCAAGAGCGATCCAATTTGCTGAAAAAGCTCATCATATTTTTAAAGAATTAGGAAAGGATTGGGAAAGAGAAGCAAACAGAGTAGAGCAATATATAGATCAATTAAAAACAGCACAGAAAGAAAGAAAAACAAAGATTGTAAGAGTAAAGACAGAAAAAACAAAAAAATTAGAAGCGGAAAAAATGAAAGAACAAGACATTAAACAGAGATTAGAAGAAAGAAGAAAACAACGAGAGGATTTAAGAAAAAGACTTCAGGAAAGAAAAAATAAAAAAGAATAACTTCTTGTTTTTAAATTAATCAATTTATTTTTTTAATTAAAAATTAAAAGAGTGAAATATAGAAAAAATGATTTTAATTTTTTTGTAATAATTAGTTACAATAAAATGAAGTAAAAATGAGACAAATTTCAATATATTTTTGTCGGCAATAAATACTCATTAATTTTTAGATATATTTTTAGGTAGTGGTCAATTTCTACTGCAAAATTAAAATAAGAGAAAAATATAATAAAAAATAAAAAGGTGAAAAATAATTCAACTCTCTTCTGTTTGCTTACCTGAAAAATATTTAGAAATGTTAGAAGCTTTTGTAGCCGAAGGCCGATTTCCAAATAGATCAGAAGCTATTCGTGTGGCAGTTCGAGATTTAATTAAAAAAGAATTATTTTTAGAAGAAATATTTAAAAAATCTCAAGCTCCAAAACCCGAATAGCCATAAAAAATAAAATTTTTCTTATTTCTTTATTTATTGTTCATTTCTTAGAATTTTAGATCTTATAGAAAAATGGGAATTTTGAAATTTGTCAGAAGGTTTATATGTTACATGTTATATATAAGACATATAAAATTAAAAAAGTGATAATAAATATGGCAGATATTAAATTACAACTCAAAGAACATTTAAAAGATGCAGAAGATTGGGGAAAAATGGAGACTCCAATTCCAGGAGTTTATGTAGTCAAAGTGCCTGCTACAAAAACGCGTCCAGCCCTTCTATTCTTAGAGATAAATCCGATAAAACAAGATGGCAAGCCAATAAAGCGAAAGGGTCTTTTTATTGGTTCTTTTGAAAACCTTCTGCTCTTCTCAGAAGCACTTGCAGATGATAAAGTTGTTCAGCTCATAAGAACTCTTGAAGAGATAAACCCGAAAGCTCAAACACAAATGAAGAAGTTAAAAATGGATTAATTATTTTTTTTTTTACTATTTTTATATTAATTTTTTTTAGAAAAAAATATATTGGAATGTTATTAATTGGAAATCATTAAAAATCTTATCTTTTATTATATCTTAGGAACCATTATTCATATTCATAATAATTTCGAACAAAATAGAAAAAATGATTTAAATGTCTGAAAAAGAAGTATGTGATGAGTGTGGAGGCACAATTTTTCGAATTGTGAACGATAGTATCCTGAAACGAAGATACACATTTGTAACCGATACTAATTTGAAGATGTGTGAAGATTGCGGCGCGAAATATATTACATGTAAAAATTGTGGTGCACTATTAACTCGAGTACATCTTTCATTAGATGTATATGGTGTTAGGAGTAAATGCCGATCATGTGGTAATGATGATCCAGAAGTTGCAGCATGGATTAAAAGGGGTGGCGGGTGAAAAAAGTTTTTCACTTTTTTATTCTTATTATTTTGAAAATAGAACAATATATTAAAAATTAATAAATGATTAAAGAGATATTTTTTATATATCTTTATAAATATTTTTTAGGTATCATATTATGGACGTTCGTATTCGAGTCGGGACTCCTGATGATAGAGAGACGTTAAAACAATTTGTTAATCAACTTGTTTCTGATTTAGGAGAAGATTTTGACGAAAAGAGATTTGATTGGGGCATATTACGTAGGTTATATGATCCCTTACAAAGACATGGCATCTTCTTAGCAGAAAATGTAGAAACTGGCAAACCAGCAGGGATGATCGTCGCTGAATTGAGGGTTGATCCCTATGGCTTAAGTGAAGGATATATAAAGTTAGTTTTTGTAAGTCCAGAGTATAGAGGAAAAGGAGTTGGAGACTATTTGCTACAAGAGGCTCTAAATCATCTAAAGAAAATCAAAGTTCAAAGAGTTAAAATAAATCTTAAAGAAGAAGCGATGAAAGCAGCCAAGCTTTATGAAAAATATAAATTTAAAAAGAAATATGAAGTACTGGAGTTAAAATTCTGATAAGTCGATGGAGAATTTAATTTAATGGCATTGGATAATGAATCCTTATTAGATGTTCCTTGGGTTGAGAAATATAGACCACAGGAATTCGAGGATATTATTAGCCAGAATCTCGCAATTAATAATTTGAAAAGATTTATTAATAGTAAAACAGTTCCTCATCTTATTTTTACTGGTCCTGCGGGAACAGGTAAAACAAGTTCGGCTTTAGTTTTAACACATAAATTATTAGGTAATGATTGTAAAAAGAAAGGGCTACTTCTAGAATTAAATGCCTCTGATAATGTCAGGATGGAATATGTTAGGAATATTTTAAAAAAATTTGTTAATCAATCATTAATTTCACTAAATTCGGAAGAGAATCATGGTAAAATTGTGATTCTTGATGAGGCAGATAATATACCTGGAACTGTTCAGCAGGCATTAAGAAGAATCATAGAAAAATCTTCAGGAAATGTAATTTTTATATTCTTGTGTAATAATATAAACCGAATTATAGATCCACTTATTTCAAGATGTGCAGTTTTAAGATTTGCACCATTAAATAAAGAGAAAATAATTTCTCGTTTAAAATTTATAATAAAGAAAGAAAATATCACTATAAAGAATCAAGATAAATTGTTAAACATTTTATTTTTCATCAGTGAGGGAGATCTTAGAAAAGCAATTAATGCATTACAAATGACTGTTGCTTTAGAAATTATTGATGATCTAAAACTTGATGAAATTTATTCAATCTCGGGCTATTTCAAACCAGAAATCCTAGAAAAATTATTTAATGCTTTAAAACTAGGCAAAATTGATGATCTAAAAGAGATACTTAAAAGTCTTAGTGGATACTCAAGTAGAAATTTAATGAGACAAGTGCTATTAAAAATATCTCAAGAGAAGGGTTTAAATAATATAAATTTAGCAAAGATTTATAATTACATTGGAGAATACGAATTTAGAATAACTCAAGGTTCTAATTCAGAAATTCAATTAAATGCATTATTTAATATGATCAGTAGGGAGTTGAGATAAATAACAATGACTATTAATTCTCCCGTTTGGTCGGTTAAATATATACCAAAAACTTTAAGTGAAATTTGTGGTAGAGAACAAATTAAATTTCAATTAAAAGAGTATATTTCAAAAAAAAATTTCCCTCATTTACTTTTAACCGGCTATCACGGAGTTGGAAAAACTAATATTGCTAAATGTTTTGCTAAAGAATTTTTAGGAGGATCTTATGAATCTAATTTGAAAACTCTTTTTGCAGACGTTCCCATATCCAAAGAAGAAAGAAAGCAAGCTGGAATTAGATCAACATTTTCTACAGGGATGATTGGAAGTCGAGCAGGGAAGAAAAGATATATCCATCCATTCTTAGATATAAAAGTAAAACCATTCGTTCAGATAAAAGCTATTGGAGAAATTCCATTTAAAATATTAATTGTGAAAAATTTTGAAACTCTAGGACAATTTCAGCAAGGGTTTAGAAGGCTTATGGAGACTTATGGTTCTAATTGTAGAATAATTCTTATTACGTCTAAAATTTCAGCAATTATTGATCCTATTATATCTCGTTGCCAAATCTTATTTATCCCTCCTGTTGAATATAAAAATTTTAGCGATTTTATTGAAATAGTCTTAAAAAAGGAGAAAATTAAAATCAATGAACCAGCACTCAGAGTTCTTTATAAGTATTCAGAGGGTCAATTAAATAAAGCAATCGATATTTTGCAATTATCTGCAATGATATCAACAAACATTAATTCAGAAGTGCTTTTCGAAGTTATTAATAGTGATAGTGATAAAAAAATAAAAGAACTTTTAAAACCTATTTTAAAAGGCGATTTTTCTGCTGTAAGAACACAATTGAGAAAAATTCGAAGAGAATTTAATTATTCTGCGCAAGAAATATATAAACAATTGTTAGATGAAATAATTAAATTCCCTTTTAGTAAATCTATTAAGATTCAATATATTAATTATATTGCCGACGCTGATTTTAGAAGTATTGATGGTCAAGATGATGATATTCAACTTTCTAACTTAATTTCGAAAATGTGTCTATTATCTGAAAAATTTTAATTTAAATCAATAAGGAACAATATTGTGGAAGAAATAGAAAAAAAGTCTGAATTACCTTGGGTTGAGAAGTATCGCCCAAAATTTATAAAGGAGATGGCAAAACCAGTTGCAAAAGTAAATAGACAAAAGGTCGATTTAATTGATGAGCTAATTAAATTTATTAAAAATTTTAAAAAAGAGAGTAAAGAAAAGGCAGTATTACTTGAAGGACCACCAGGCATCGGGAAAACTTCTGTTATTTATGCTATAGCCAATGATCTAAACATGCAAGTAATAGAAACAAATGCATCTGATACTCGAACGCAAAAATCACTAAAAAGGAAATTAGATGAAGCTTCTAAATCAAGAGATATGATAGATTTCATATTTAAATCAAAAAATAAAATAATCCTTATCGATGAAATAGATGGAATTTATGGTGTCAGTGATAAAGGTGCGATTCCAACTGTTTTGGAAATTATGATTAATAGTGAATTTCCAATTGTCATGATCGCTAATGAATATAAGAGAAGTTTAAATCAAATATATAAAAAAGTAAGAAAATTTGAAGTTCAACCCTTATCTGAGGAAGCTGTTATTAAAATACTAGAAAAAATCCTTAAAAGAGAAAATATAAATGATTTTAAACCTAAAGATTTAATTTCTATTGCTCAAAAGAACAATGGTGATCTACGTGCTTCCATAAATGATCTCCAAGGATTAATGCAAGGTGGAAGAAGCGCTGAATCTCTTAAAAATTTAGATGAACTTCAAAGAGATACCTCTGAAGTTATTTTTTCTCTAATACGGTCTCTATTTACAGAAGTAAAAACATTAATCGATGCAAAAAGATTACTTGATAAATCAGATGTGGATTATGATTTATTATATAGATGGGTTAATGAAAATTTGCCAAAATATATTAATTTAAATGATGAACTGGTCGATGCGTTTGAAAATATTTCCACTGCAGACCAAATATTTGGTCGAATAAGAAAATATCAAAATTGGGCTTTACTGCCTTATTTTTTTGATTTATTTGGTGGAGGTGTCTCTCTTGCAAAAAAGAGGAGTTATACACCAAAATTTGTAAAAACTACTTTTCCTGAAATTATTTCAAGTAGAATTGGCACAGATAAACTGTCTTTAGCAAAAAAAATTGAGGATGTATATGAAATATCCTCTATTGAAGCAACAAGAACTGTAATTCCATTCCTCAAATTATTATCCTCAAAATCAATAAAAATGAAAAAGGAAATAAGCGATTGGCTACAACTCGATTCAAAAGAGAAGCAAATTTTGAAAAAATAGAGATTAAGATGCCTTTAAAGCAGTTTTTTATAATATTTATATTTTTTTATAAAGCATATATATCGCATTAACAAGGATCCAAGATGTAATTACAAATGTTACAGCCCACTCTGTTATCGGCCACCATGTGAACAAGTTAAACCCGATTACACCAATACCAATAAAACCATGAAAAGCTTGTAATTTTGAAAATTTAGAACTTTTTAAAATTAAAATGCTAAAAAAAGCTAAATAAAGAATCTCACATATCCAATTTAATAAAGTAAAAATGCCATGAAAAAACAAAATAATATTGTTATTCTGTATTGCTGGAAAACATCCGATAAGCGCAAAAGAAACACAAGAAATAATAGAAGTAGACACCGCACTTTTTTCAAGACTGGTATTAGTATTATTACTTCTAAGAACTCGACCAAAATAAATAAAAAATGGAATTGCTAATATTCCTGCTAAAATTAATCCTAAATTAAAAAAAATTCCACCTGGGCCTACACCCAATTCGCTTATCATATTGAGAAGAAAATTATAGTTTGGAAATAGGATTAATGCAATAATGTTAAATAAAAGTCCAATTACAACTGATGATATACCATAAACACTCCCATGTGCAAATTTAAGAAGTTTATCAATAAGATTAATGTCGTTTTCCATAATTATTTAATTTTATAAATATTTCAAATTTTTTAAGGAATTAGTTGAAAATCATCGCATTAGAATACTATTAAAATTTTTTTATTGCGAATTTTAAAAAAATTCTTCATTTTAGCATAATATTAAATAATTTAGGCTACCTTAAATTGAGTAAAAACTAGGGAAAATTTGAGTAATCCTTTTTATAGAATGGGATATTTTTATATTTAATAATTTAATAAAAATCATTTCTTTAAATTGGATTAAATATGGAGCCAGAGTCGAAAAAAATACTTCCTAAAAGCTATTTTAACTCAAAATCTATCGCATTTCTAAGCGTAATGAGTGCATTGGGCGTGGTTTTAGCATTTTTATCAGTATATACGTTACCAATAGGTCCCGGTGTCGCAATTGATTTATCACATATAGGTACATACATTGTAGCTTTAAGTGGTGGACCTATATTAGGTTCAATAGCAGGAGCTATAGTAGGACTTATTCCTGCTTTTCGTTTTGCAAATCCAGCTTTAATCCCAGGAAAAATTTTAACTGGATTCTCTGTCGGATTTATTTATTATATTCTAACTGAAAAAATAACATTCTTTAAACAAAACAATTATAAAAAAATAATTGGAATTCTAATTGCGGGGATTGTAGGTTATATTCCAGAAATGATTTTCACGATATGGGATTTAAATATAGTTATAGGAATGCCAGAAGCTATAGTTATTGAAATTTTAATTAAAGCATGGATAGAAATTATCGTAATTTCAGCTCTTATGGGTATAATACTTCAAAATACACAAATTTCGAACTTGATTAGTACTTTAATTGGAGAACGAGAACAAATTAGAACGGTTGAAATCTTAATTTTTGCTAGTATAATCGATATATCAATGATATTTTTAATGTTATTTTTCCTTCCATTCGACTTTTTTTCACATGCTTGGGGTTGGACTTGGACCAGTCAAACAGAATTTGAATATTTTATGTGGATAGTCGGATTAGCAATTATTTTAGCCGGAATTATATTATATATTGCATATGATCTGAAGATTAAAAAGAAAAGAGAAATAAATTAATAAAAATACCAAAAAATGTTTTTCTTATTATTTTTCGATTATTTCTTTTACATAATAAAATCCGACTAGATTTCCAAAATCTGGATATTTCCTTGAAGCTAATAATATAATTACATGATTATTTAACTCAAAATGTCCATGATCAACAGCATATTGAACTGCTTGACTTATAATATTCTCTACGGGTTGATTAAAAAAATTTTCATCTGTAATATGGATTGGCATAACACCCCATAAAAGATTCAATTCTCTTGCAGTTCTTTTAAACGGAGTAATTGCATATATTGGTAGTGGTGGTCTATATTTAGAAATCATCCGACAACCAAATCCTTTTCTGGTAATAACTAAAATCTTACCTTGATAGTTCAAATTTACTAATTGATGTGAAAGATCTAGAATACCTCTACCTAATAATTGTGTATGTTGTAGTTTTTCAGAGTCATAATCAGCAGGATCTCGTGGAGGTATAATCTCAGAAGCAGTATTAGCAATGCGGTCCATATAACTCACACTTTGTATTGGAAATTTTCCCATAGCAGTTTCGCCTGAAAGCATTACAGCATCTGTGCCATCGAATACAGCATTGAATACATCATTTGCCTCTGCTCTAGTAGGGATTGGATTTATTGTCATCGATTCCAGCATCTGCGTAGCTGTAATTACAGGTTTTCCTAAGATATTACATTGTTTTATTATTTCCTTCTGTTTGACGGGAACTAGGTCTGGGGATATTTCAACGCCCAAGTCTCCTCTTGCAACCATTATTCCATCAGAAACTTCCAATATCTGCGGAAAATTTTTTAAAGCTATCGGTCTTTCAATTTTAGAAATTAATTTGATTTCTGAATTACCAAAATTTTGCATCAATTTTTTAACGTTCAATACATCGGCTGCTGTTCCAACAAAAGAAATAGCTAAAAATTCAGGATCAAGCTTTGCAATTAATTTCATATCTTCTACATCTTTTTTAGTTGGAACTTTCTGTTTAAGTTCACCAGAAGGGATATTAACTCCTTTATTAGAGGAAATTGGCCCGCCCGAAATTACTTGCCCTATTATATGATCCTTTTCTTTACTTTTAATCTCAATTCGAATGATACCATCATTAATAAATATAAAATCTCCGATGCTTATATCCGAAAGAAAACCATCATAGGGGATGCTGAATTGTTCTTCATTTCCTTCAATGTTTTCTTCATAAATCTTTATTTTTTGATTCACATTCATAATAAATGGTTCTTTTATTGTTCCAACCCTAATTTTAGGGCCTTGTATATCACACATTATACCAATATATTCATTTACTTCTCGAATCATTTTAAAAGTTTCAGTTTTTTGTTCATGCGTTCCATGAGAAAAATTTAATCGAAAAACATCAACTCCAGTATCGATTAATCTTTTAATTATGGCTTTATTATCTGAAGCAGGACCAAGTGTAGCTACAATTTTTGTTTTAACCAATTTTTCATATTTTTCATAAGACATAAAAAATCACCTAGAAATAATTTTATTAATCAAATTAATCGGCTATTTTAATTAATTTATTATTAAACTCTTTATATAGTTCTTTTATAATATTTTTGGTTTTGAAAAAATTCTCCTTATTTTTTATCTCTTTTAAACATATTAAACTCAATCTAAATTGTTTAATTTTTAGTGGATATTGTGTCAAAAGTATGTTAGCTCTTTTTACTAAATCTCTAGCAATAAAAACAAGTAAATCAGAACTTTGATATGCTAAAATAAAAGATATAAAATAAAGATATTTTGGTTTGTTTTCAGGATTAATAAATTTAATTAAATAAAAACGGTCTTTTAATTCATCTTCTAAAGAATAAATTGCTTTAACTTTATAGTTATGTCTTTTTTTTCTTATATTTTCTGAAATTGGGAGAAATTTTCCCTTTAATCTATTACTTCTTAACTCGAATGTTTTTATAAATTCACTAAAAGAGCTCATAATGATTAAAGAAGAATATGAAATAATAATAATAATAATTTTTTGAATTAACTATTAAATTTAATCTAAATAACTTTCGTAATAGAGATTTAAGATTGAAAAAAAATAAAAAAAAATTGAATTATCTAATTATTTTAAAAACCTTCACTTGCCGAAAGCGCTGCTATTGCTCCATATAATAATCCGTTTATAACTCCACTCAATATAAAAGTTAGAATTATAGTAACATCAATTAAGAGTGTACCAACGATAATACCTAAGACTAGAGGTACAGTAGCACAAATAATAGCAATTAAGAACCAAGCTCCGAATGCTGCTCCTTTACCCCCTCCAGTTCGGCCAGCAATAATTGCGGCTAATATTGGCGGAACAATTAATCCTATCATTATTATTAAAGCCTGAAGCATTCCAGCAGCAGGAGCAGCTAATACTGCTAATATTCCTAGAGTTAACCATGCATCGCCAGGGAGAATTAATATTGGAGCGAAAAGAGAACTAATGAATACCAGAGGATACGTTGTTATCCCAGTAAAATAGGCAGCTATTTGATCTAATAAAAGGGCAACAATTAATGCAAAGACAAAATTCAATGCTACATAAATTAGAAAACCTAAACCGAAAGCTTTACCAAAACCCATTTATATCGTACTCTTTATTTTTTTTAAATTTTAATATTAATTATTTTAATATACTATAACTAAGGGTATTTTAAATATATAAATTTTTAATGGTCCATTCTTTTAAATCGATTTTTTCTTAGTGGAAATTATTACCTTTCAGAAGTTGAAATACAAGAAGAATCCCCTATTATTATATTTTCTTTGATAAGATCTTCCAAAGTAGAGAAGTCTCCAATTAGACTACTTGAAGTAATAATTTTGTTTAGAGATGTATTATCTCCAATTATTGTATCCGAGCAAATACATTTATTTAGAACGATATTATCGCCAACAGAAACGTTAGGACCTATTATCGAATTGGTAATTTTTGCATTATCCCCAATTATTACTGGAGGTATTATTTTAGAAGATATAGAATTTCCTTTAATTTTTAGAGATTCATAAAGTGGATCAATTTGTTTTATCTCACTTAATAAATAGCGATTTCCCTCAATAAGACTCTCTGGACGACCAAAATCTAAGATAGTATCATGCATTTTATTTATTTTAACTGTTTTTCCCATATCAATTAATTTTTGTATTATTGGTGTTAGTTGATGTTCTCTTCCATTATCAAGTGGAATTTCGTATTGTTTCTGGATTAATTCAAAAAAAATGGAAGAAACTGAATTATTGATTAAATATGCTCCTGAAACAGCAAGGTTTGAAACATATTGCTCGGGTTTTTCGATTATTTTTTTTATATTGCCACCCTCATCACATTGCACTACACCATAGTATTCTGGTTGTTTTACTTCCTGCACGTTAATTAAAATATCAAATTGATTTTGATGAAAAGAAATTAACATTGTTGAGTAGTCACGCGTTGGTAATCTATCACTCAAAATGATAAAAAAATTGTCATTCTTTACATAATCTTTAGCTAAAAGAACAGCATCAGCGAGTCCCGAGAAATATGGAATATCATCATCAAAACCTAAGGGCTTTTGTTCTGTAAAAAAAAGATTATAATAATCTGAGTAATTATCTTTTAAATAATCGGAAATTTGCCTTCCTTTATATCCAATGATAAATAAAATATCCGTGCCCTGAGGGAAATTATTTTTCAATTTAATCAATAAATGGTCGATAATCTTCTTTCCAGCTATTTTTAAAAACGCCTTAGGCTTAGTATAAGTGAAAGGTTGAAGTCTTTTTCCAACGCCAGCTATAGGACACACAATCCACATCTTTAACAACCCAATTTTTAATTTTAATATATTAATGCCTTTACTTAAGAGTTATATTAAATCATAGGTTTTTAAATTTAGTATTATTCAATAAAATCAGAGGGATTAATAATTAATTTTTGATTTAAAATTTTTGATTTAAAATTTTATCCATAATTTGATATATTTTTGCTCTTTTTAGCTGATCTTTAACGATAGATTTCAACTTACGCAAATAATATCGATCGGAATTATTCATTTTATCTTTATAGGCATATTTTTTTAAAGTCAAAGTTAATTTTTCATTAAGAAAAGTAGGAGGAATCTCTTTTAATAACTCAATATTACTCTCTTTATTATTTGTGTTAAAATTTTCATTGGAATTGATCAATTCTTTATATTTATAGTTTAAATTTATTATCCATGTAATCAGTTTATCTAGATCCCCACGTAGATAAGTTCTTGAATTTAGAAACTTTTTAAATTCCGATACATATGAGATGAAAACATCTATTGGATCTTTCGATTCTGTTTCTTGCTTTTGACTCTTCCTAATTGACTCTTTTATTTTTTTTAACTTCTGTTCTTTAAATGGGGATATGATTGTCGTTTTTGATTTTCCTTTATTATTTTTCGAGTTAACCTCATCCAACCATTTATTTAAAGCCATCGTTACTATCGTTACAATCATTAAATTTTTATAATCTTCTTATTAAATGTTTAATGTGATTAATAATGGATAATTTAATTAAGACTAAAATCAAACCTGAAGGTATTATTTTTGATTTTGGTTTCACATTATTCCATTTTGAAAATCCGTCGCTCGATAAATATATAGAAATCGAATATCAAGGATTAAATTTGGTTGCAGAATTTTTAAAAAAAGAGGGGCTTTTAACTGATGAACTTTTTGAGATATTTGTTGAAGCTGTTAAAAAACAGAATATAAAACTTTTACAACTGTGTTTTAGAACTAAATTAGAATATCCAACTGCTTACATTTTAGAACTTGTTTTGAAAAATATTAAGGAATTGGACCCCATAAAAGTGAAAAGATACATAACACCTAAAGTGTTAAATGAATTATCTGATAAATATCATTCTTTTTCTGATGATGCATGGATTCCTTTTGAAGATACACGAAAAACTCTAGAAACTTTAGCTGAAGTAAAGATAAAGACAGCTGTGTTATCTAACACCCGGCACCACAATAGCATAATTAATATGTTAAAAAAACACCATCTTTTTGATTATTTTAATGTGATTATAACATCTGCAGATTTTGGCAAAAGAAAACCTAATATAGAAATATTTCAACATACTCTTAAAAAATTAGGCTTATCACACTGTCCAGAGAATTGCATTATGATTGGAGACGAAGCAGCGGATATGATTGGTGGAAAAAAAGCCAAATTAAATACATTTTTAATAAAAAGATCTTTTAAATTCCCTTTCGAACAAGATATCCTGCCTAAATATAAACCAGATTTTAGAATCAATAAGATTTCTGATCTCTTAAATTATATTCAGATTTAACTCTCTCTTTCATGCTTAGATTCGATTTCTATCTCATGTACATCTAAAAATTCAATCATATTTTTAATTAAATTTTCAAGAAATGTTATTCTACTTTTCTCATACATTATTTTTACAAAATAATCTTCCAATTTGTCTTTTAATCTTTTTAAATGTTTAATATTTAATTCTTGCAATTCAATATAGGAATCTCTATATAAATTTAAAATTTCTCTTAAGGATAAATTTTTACTGGGGCGAATACAAGTTAAACCATAATCTAATTGATTTTTATATTTCCACCAATCAAGAAAATAAAATTCACTTCCATATGTCTCTCGATAATAATCCAAATTGCAGTATAGTGGCGTTCCTGGAAAATTTCGCATTAAATTATAATTCAAATTAACTAAATCAACTTTTTCAGAAATTTTTTTCGCAAATTCAAATGTTTCCTTAAAAGATTGTCTTGTTTCGCCAGGATGATTGATAATAATATTTAAAACGCAGAACATCTCCAACTTTTCCGAAGTTTTCATAATTTCATTAAATTTTTCTATATATTGAGTAGGATTTTTAGTTTTATTCATGATTGAAAGCATTTTTTTCGAATAAGACTCCAATCCGTACATCAAAGAAATGTTTCTTTTAAAAAGTTTAATTAAAACATCTTCATTTAAAACATCCAACCGACATTCGGTCCATACGTGAAAATCAGGCTCTATAGGATATAAATCCAAAAATTTTAATAGCCATTGCCGACTAAAACCGAAAATTGGATCATAAAAAGCATATGATTTAACATTATTAATTTCACCAAATTTAAGCATTGATTCAAATTCCATTTTTGCTCGGTTTGGTGTATAACTTCTCCATCTTTTATGTACGTTTCCGGTTCCTTCAATCAATTTTTTTTCCATACAAAAGGAGCAATTAAAAGGACAACCCCTACTGAGAGAGATACTTAGAGTTTTGAATTCTTTTAAATATTTTTCATATAAAGAGAAATCTATTACCGGAAGATCATCTAATTGTTCAATGGGATTGTTTAAATATTTTTTAGGTGTTGTTCTCTTTTTAAATCCAGTCTTAATGATATCCAAGAAAGACAATTCACCTTCCCCGATAATAATATAATCTATAGGTGTCTGATCGAATATATAATCCTGAGGGACAGAGCTTACTTGGGCTCCACCTAAAGCAATGGGAATTTGAGGATAATTTTGCTGGAAATATTTAGCAATCATCATAGTAGGAATAAAATGCTTTGATGTGGGGACAGTTATTGCTACAATTGAATTTATATCTAACTCAAAATCTACAGAGCTTATTAATTTATCCATTTGATCATGAAATTTATCTATGGGCTCAACCCGATCTGGATTAAAATTGCCTAACTTCTCTTCTTTAATCATGTCAATTATATCAGTTTTCACATTTCCGATCTTACTCTTTATGAGATTCTCTACATATAATGGGCCGATAAGGATTTCTTGTTCCATAAATTCCGGTTTTAATTTAAATGGATTGATGAATAAGATATTTTTTACTGTCATTATCACTATATAATGTTAAGAGTTTAAAATCTCCGATAAATTTACTTAAAATTATTAATTTTAAAGTTGATAGGATTTTTAATTTTCTTCATAATATTTCAAGAAATTATGAGATCTTAGATTAAAATTTAATTCATATCTTAATTTAAAGTTATTTTTAAATAGATTCTATTAAAATTTAATATTAATGTTAAAAGCGGAAATTAAAAAAAGTATAATCAAGGAGATATCCTCTCATAGATTAGGTGCAGTCTTATATATTGAGATTTTCAATTTTATTTGTATCTCGAAAAGTCCAAATCCAATTTCTGAGAAGATTCTATATGAAATACTTTTTGAGATGATTAAATCTAAAGAACTTGATTTGATAATTCCGGATCCCTTTTTAATCAAATGGGAAAAAAAAGATTTAAAGAATTTAAGCTATTTGCAAGATAATGACTATTACGTAAGAGAGTTTCATTATATCAATGATAAACTTATTAATAATTCAAATAAAAATCAACCTTTAATCGATACAAGAAGTTTGAATAAAGAAAAAAGTGGAAAAATAGAATTAATTGCAGAGAGATTTATTAATATTATTTCAAAATTTCCCAGAATCAAAGAAAAGGTTATTTTTTCATTACCAAACAAATCTCCTTCAATAAAATTACATTTTATCGATAATATATTTGAAAGGGATAAATTAGAGGAGAAATCTTTTGATACTCAAATTAAAAAGATTGATAAAAAAAAAGGTAAAATTGTAATAAAATTAAATGAACAAGAAGATGCAATTGAACTTATCAAAAAATATAGAGAGAAATATATGTGTGTTTATATTACACTTATCGAAACAATTCAAAAAGAATTATCCTATCTGGAGAAATATAAATCTAAGATTGATAATTATGAGGAAATATATAGTGATATTCTTGAAGCTTTTAAAAAATATTCTATATTGTTCGCCGAAGAAGCATGGACTGAAGATTCAATAACAGTTCAGAAAGGAATAGCTATAAAAACTGGAAAATTATATTATACTTCTGTAGTTTTTAAAGAAGGGTTCTTTATTATCAAAGGAAAGCAAGAATATTGGGTACTTTTTGATAAGAAAAGATTTCCAGGTTTATTAGATTTTTTATTAAAATTAGGTTATGAGGAAATGGGGATTGATAAAAAAAATGATTTAAACAGAGTTGGATCAAAATTAACACTTGAATTTCCAATTTCGAATGTAGAGCAATTATTTTTTTTATGTAAATATATTTTTATGGCAAACTTATTTCATTTACTTTTTTTAATAAATTTATTTTTTAAAGTTAATGGAGATCTTGTAAAAAAAGATAAAAAAAAAGATAATTTGTCTGAAATGTTTTTACCCATTTTAAAACCATTATTTAACATTAATCAAATAAAACCTGTAAAAAAGATCACTTTTGCATTCCCTGATGCAAATAAAGACGAAATTAATATAATATTTCATCGTTTCCTTTTTGTTAATGGTCGTAAAGTTGAACAAAAGTTAAGATTTTTTCAATCATTATACAAACGAAAATTAGAAAAAACTAGATAGAAATGGGGGTAGGGGGATTTATTCACAAAAAGCGAAATGCTTTCTCTTTTGAACCCTCGGCCTTTAGCTCCGCAAGCTAACGCCCTTTCTGGAACAAATAGTTATCCAAACTAGGCTATACCCCCATACTTCTTATATATATTCTTTTTAATCTATATATAATTTAAATCTTTCCTACATTATAATTTTATTAATTATGATTTTTCTATGTTTTGGAGATTCTTTAACTTCTGACTTTCCCGGTTATGACCCCAAATTTAGGAGATCTTATCCAAATGTGATATCTCAATATTTATTCTGGTTAAATAAATTATGTCAAAGATATATTCAAATATAGAAAATATTTAGATTTTATAAATTCTTCATTATCAAATTATTTAATTTTATATCTACTTGATTAAAAGGCTCTGCTTTACATTAAGAAGTTGTTTAAGTCGTTCCAATTTATTAAAGATGACTTTATCAACTATAATTATATCAAATTTTAATCTTTTCAAAAAAGTAAGATTAATAAATCCTATTTTTTATTCACGTAGTATAGGGGTTAATAATAAAAATATTGACCCTTTAAAAAATAACTCAAAAGACTGGAAATTAATGTAAACAAACTAATTTGAGGAAATATGACTTATAATAAAGAGTTAGTAAGAGAGAAATTTAAGGATCTTTTTGAATATTCATTAGATTTGATATTCGTTAATAATTTTAGAGGAAATTTTCTTGATGCAAATGATCTCGCATTAGAAAATCTTGGATATGAAAGGGGAGAGATTTCTAATATTAACTACAAGGATTTAATTAGTAAGGATCAATTATCATTAGCATTTAAGGCGTTAATGGAAATTAGAGATTTAGGAAAGCAATTAGCACATACAGAATACAAATTAAAAACAAAAAATGGTGAATTCCTGTATGTTGAAACATATGGAATACCTTTAAGGCAAGATGGAAAAATCTATGGAATTTTAGGGGTTGCTAGAGATATTACACAATTACGATTAGTAGAATTAAAATTAAAAGAATCTGGAAAACAACTTAAAAATTTAAATATAGGATTAGAACAAAAAATAATTGAACGGACAAAAGAATTAAAAGAATCTGAAGAAAAATATCGATTAATTTCAGAAAATGCAAATGACCTAATTGCCGTTGTTAATCAACAATCCAAATTTGAATACATTAATGAAAATATTCACATTAAAATATTGGGATTTTCAAAAGATGATTTAATTGGTAAATCCACATTAGAAATTACACATCCAGATGATATTAATAATACAATTAAGTCTTTTAAAAAAGGTTTTGAACATGGCGAATTAATCGATTTGGTGCGACTTAAAGATAAAAATGGCATTTATCATTGGCTTGAAGTTAGGGGAAAAAGATTTAAAGATCAAGATGGAGAAAATAAAATTTTAATGATTGCAAGAGATATTACAGAAAAAAAAGAAGCTGCCCAAAAATTAAAAGAATCCGGAGAAAAATATCGTCTTATTTCTGAAAACGCAAATGATTTAATCACTATTCTCAATCAAAAATTCGAACACGAATATATTAATGAGGAAACTTATTTGAAAATTCTAGGTTATTCTAACGATGATATGTTGGGAAAAACCCGATTAGATTTAATACATCCAGATGATCTTAAACAAGGCATGAAAGCTTTAAGAAATGGCTTTAAGTATGGAGAAGGAGTAGCAGAATTACGACTTAAACATAAGGACGGGCACTATATATGGATTGAAACTAAAGAAAAAACTTATATCGATTCTAACAGAGAAACTAAAGTATTAACAATTTCAAGAGATATTTCCGAGCGCAAGAAGGTAGAACAAAAATTAAAAGAATCCGAAAAAAAATACCGCTCTATTCTCGAAAATATAGAAGAAGGATATTTTGAACTTGATCTGAAGGGTAATTATACTTTTATAAATGAATATCATAGTAATTTCTTTGACGTTCCAAAAGATGAAATGATAGGAAAAAATTATTCAGATTTTGTAGATCAGAAATATAAAAAAATGTTATTCAAGATCTTCAATCAAGTTTATAGAGAAGAAGTTCCTAGTGCAACATTTGAGGTTGAGGCTACTAGATATGACGGGGAGAAACGAATCTATGAAGGTACTTGTAATATAAAATTAGATTCTAATGGAAAAAAAATAGGTTTTTACAGTTTAACCCGTGATATCACAGAAAGAAAAAAAATGGAGGCGTTAAAAGAAAAATTTACCGAGCAATTAAAAATTGAAGTAGATATGAAAACCAAGGAATTACAAGAAACTATATCCCAACAAAAATTATATCTTGAGCAAATCGTAAAAGCCTCCCAGTTTAAGACAGAATTTATGGGTTCTATGTCTCATGAGTTAAGAACTCCTCTAAATGCAATTATTGGATTTACTGATTTACTTCTTGAGAGTTCTTATGGACCAGTAAATGAAGATCAATTCGATTTTCTTAAGGATATTAAATCTTCTGGAGAACACTTGTTACATATGATAGATCAGATTTTAGATATCTCAAAAATTGAAGCGGGCGAATTAATTTTAAAATTCCAAGAAATCCACTTAAAAAGTCATATCACTCAAATAAAGACATCAATTCAACCTATGTATGAAAAGAAAAAATTAAAATTTGAAATTATTGGGTTAGATACGGATAAATATATCTATGCAGATTCAATAAGGTTAAAGGAAATATTTTATAACTTATTAACTAATGCCATAAAATTCACTAATAAAGGAAAGATAACACTTAAAATTTTGGAGAAAGAAGATCAGTGGGAATTTCAAGTGATTGATACAGGTATAGGGATTGCGAAGGAAGATTTTAATATAATCTTTAAGGAATTTAAGAGAGTAGAATCACCAGAGGTTATTGCAATTTTGGGAAGTGGGCTAGGATTACCAATAACTAGAAAATTAGTATATATGCATGGAGGAACAATTTCTTTTACAAGTAATGTAGGAAAAGGTTCAACTTTTGTTTTTACCATTCCAAAAAATTTAGAGCAAAAAAATCAAGAATAAGAAAAATAATATTTATATTCTAAATCGATTTAGTTGAAAAAAATAGATTATATTTGACATAATGGAAACTAAAATTATATAAT
>Ga0209986_10000483_pt1 | contig 37915 bp, 33 predicted proteins | sample BlataG_FD_183168 | JGI IMG/M metagenome (GOLD analysis project Ga0209986, IMG submission 183168) | Deep subsurface microbial communities from Black Sea to uncover new lineages of life (NeLLi) - Black_00105 metaG (SPAdes) (version 2) | ecosystem: Environmental > Aquatic > Marine > Oceanic >... | reverse complement strand
TATAGAGGTTGGCAAACATATGGCATCAACTAAGCAGCTTGAAGAGATAGTCTTTTGCGATAGTTATTGTTCTGAAGTCAGTAAAGATTATATAATTTGCGGATAATATATCGCTTATGTTAATGAAATCCAGGGGGGCAGGTTATTCTTAAAGTGAAACGCAAATTAGGCAGAGGTGTAGCAGTCGTGGGAGCTGGGCTGTCGAAGTTTGGAGTTTACCCTGAAGGAGTAAGGGCAACGGATTTATTTGTCGAGGCGTACAGTGAACTGAGAAGCTCAGTTGACAAGGGGTTTGATCCTAAAGAGATTGGAGCCTTTTACCTGGGGAATTACAGCAGCGATCTTTTTGAACGTCAAGCTCATGTTGCACCTGCTACTGCCAACCGCATTGGGCTTGTCCCTATCCCTGCTATTAGATTTGAAGATGCTTGTGCTGCCAGTGGAGTTGCCTTCAGGGAAGGTGTTATAGCCATAGCCTCTGGTATATATGATATTGTTCTGGTTGGTGGTATGGAGAAGATGACCAATCTGGATACCACCCATGTGACTGAAGTTCTTGCTGCGGCACTGGACCCGGATACTGAAATCCCTGCCGGCCAGACATTCCCCGGTGTTTACGCTACCATGGCTACAGCTCATATGGCAAAGTATGGCACTGTCGTTGAAGATTTTATGAGAATAGGGATAAAAAATCATTACAATGGTAGTCTCAACCAGAAAGCACACTTTAATGCTTCCATCCCGGATTTTATTAAAAGACGAGCAGCCTCGGCTGTGAAGAAGGGACTACCTGAGCCTCACTGGGCTGATGAGATGGAATTCCTGCACGACCCGGGGCAAAATCCAGTCATAGCATGGCCTATGCGGTTGTTTGATTGCTCTACCGTTTGTGATGGAGCATCCTGTGTTCTACTGGTCGCAGAGGAAATAGCAAGGGATTTCACAGACAAACCCATATATGTGGCTGGTACCGGGCAGGCAAGCGATTATTTTCTACATGGTAGAGACGATATGACCTCGATTATGGCAACTCGAAAGGCAGCACTACAGGCCTATGAGATGGCAGATGTTGGTCCGGAGGATATAGGAATGGCGGAGGTTCATGATTGCTTCACCATAGCTGAACTACTGGCAATGGAGGATTTAGGGCTCTATGAACCAGGCGAGGCGGTCAGGGCAATCAGGGAGGGGGAAAGCGGACTGGGTGGGAAACTACCGATTAACACTGATGGGGGATTGAAAGCTAAGGGACATCCTGTGGGAGCATCTGGAGCAGGTATGATTGTTGAGGTATTCAAGCAAATGAGGGGTGAGGCGGGACTAAGGCAGGTTAAAAGGCAGGATATTGATTTGGGACTAACACAAAATGTTGGTGCGCATGGCACCACCGTCGTGGTTAACATATTCGAAAGAAGGTGAAGTCTGATGGCTTTAGATAGAAAGTTCTCTGAAGTTGCTGAAAACGAATTTTATAGTTCAGCTTATCACCGATTTCTTGGCGAGAAAAAGTTAAAAGGCTCAAAATGTGAAAACTGTGGGCATATCTCCGTTCCTCCACAGCCTGTATGCCCTGAATGTCAGGGAAGCAAGATGGAACTGGTAGAGATGAAGGGGAAAGGGAAGCTTGCTGCCTATACTGTTATAGCTGTTGGTGCTCCCTTAATGGTCGAAGAAGGATTTAATAGAGAGTACCAGTATTGCAGCGGTGTTGTCGAGCTGGAGGAAGGTGCCAAGGTTACTGCTCGTATTCTGGGTGTGGATGTTACTGAGCCTGAGCGAATCAAAATTGGGACACCTGTTGTTGTGGAATACGTTGAGGCCACGCATGGAGGAGAGAAAAAGACCTTTCTGGCTTTTAGAGCCTTACCGTAAGGTGATTAGCTATTCTTGACCCTGCCAGGTACATTTCTGGGGTGTAAGATATCCTCCTACTGTTCTGTTTGTGTTTAGTATAACCATTGACAATATATGAAAGAATATGTAAATATATGTCCTGTCATTTTTTGGAGAGGTAAATGCCAGCTCTATCACTCATAGTTGAATCGTTGCTTAAATCTGAAGCCTATCCGCACAAACCACAGGGAATAGAACTGGTCCAGACGCAGATGTCCTTTCTCTTCCTTACCGGTGATTATGTATATAAGGTAAAGAAACCGGTTAATCTGGGATACCTGGACTACACCACCCTGGAGAAACGACATCTCTTTTGTTGCCAGGAGGTGGAATTAAATCGACGTCTCTGTCCCGATGCTTACCTTGCCGTGGTAGCTATCAGTGAGGATGAAAGTGGAATTCATATTGAAGGACAGGGTAAGGTAATTGAGTACGCTGTCAGGATGAAACAGTTGCCTCAGGATAGAATGATGGATATGCTCTTGCGCCGGGGTCAGGTGAGTCGTGAAATGATATCCAGTGTGGCTGAGAAGCTGGTGCAGTTCCACCAAGGAGCTCAAACAAGCCCGGAAATCGCTGGTTTTGGTACCCTGAATGCCATCCAGCAAAATATTGATGAGAACTTCACTCAAACTGAAAAATATGTTGGTATTTCTATCCCCCTGGTTACATACAATAAGATTAAGAAATATAGCCGTGATTTCATTGCTAATAATAATTCCCTATTCCTCAAGCGAATAAAGGAGGGTAGGATAAGGGATTGCCATGGTGACCTTCATGCTGCTCATATCTGCTTTACCAATGGTATTTGCATTTACGACTGCATTGAATTTAATGACAGGTTCAGATATGCTGACGTGGCATCTGAGGTTGCCTTTCTGGCAATGGATTTAGACCGCTACCAGGCGGCTGACCATTCCCGGTATATGGTAGATACCTATGTAAATCTCTCAGGAGACAAAGAATTATTGAAGTTGCTGAACTTCTACAAGTGCTATCGGGCTTATGTCAGGGGTAAGGTGGCAAGTTTTCAGTTGGATGACCCGTATATTCCTGTTGATGACAAGGCAGAGGTTTTAACTGTTGCCAGGAGTTATTTCGAGCTTGCAGAATCATATACAGGGGTTGTTTAATGATAAAGACCTTCATTCTGAATAGGGCAACGGGTTGGTATTGCCCCATTAGGCTCAGTGTAATGGTTGAGCTTGCTATAATAAAGGACGTGTTGAGTTGAGAGAGCCGTTCAGGAAGTTCGTGGAAAGCGAGTTGGGGGATGACGTTTTACTCATCACCTGTGGACTGCCTGGTACTTGGAAGACTGAGACGAGCGAGGAGGTATCGAAAATCAAGGACTATCCCATCCTTCGAACCGATTTAATCAGGAGAGAGATACTAAAAGATGAGGATATATTCGATGAAAAAGTTGCTTCGAATATGGATAAACGGAAGATGGTATATGATGAGGTGTTCAGACAGGCAGATGAGATTCTTAGTAAAGGCGGCAGTGTGATACTTGATGCTACATTCATTACCCGGTCGCTAAGAAGACAGGCGGCTGTAATAGCAGCCAAACATGATAAGACGTTCGTTATCCTTCAAACTGATTGTCCACAGGAAGTAGCTATAGCACGAATACTGAGGCGTACTAAAGAGAGCTACGAATCAAACGCTCTCACGGAACAAGCTTACCTCAACAATAAAAAGAGGTTTGAAGAGGTGGTCCTGGATGACCTGAAGCAGTTGACCCCGAATCTTGATGTCATGCAATTTTATAGTGATACTCAATCTGACATTCCTGAGGATTGGTGCATCGTTGGAGTTGAAAAGAGATAGGCAGTACAGTGTCCTCTTGTTATACTGATGCTGGACTTTTTACTTCCTGCCGCTTTGAGCGCAGAGAAGAATCTCAAAATATAAGCAGTGCGGTACGATAGAAATATAAATGAAAATAGATTTACATATCCATACCAGGAGCTGCTCGGATGGCAATCTATCTATTGAAGAGGTTTTCGAAGAAGCAAAAAAGAGAAACATTGCTTTGATGTCGACAACTGACCACGATTCCATAGACTGCCAGGGAAGAGCTATTGCCCTGGCAAGGGAGCATGACATTTCTTACATCACGGGAGTAGAATTAAATGTAGCCTTTTATTATCCTGATGGGGATAAGGTTATTTCTCTGGATTTCCTGGGGTATCAGTATGATACCGTTAATCAAGAGCTAAAAAGTAAGCTTCAATTGTTGAAGGAGCACAGGGAAAGAAGAGCACGTCAAATTCTCGAGAAACTGAATGCTGAGTTTGACAGTGAAGGTATTGAAAGGTTAACAGAAGAAGACCTGAAGAATATACAGGATAGTGTTGATGGTGTATTTGGGCGACCCCACATAGCGAACTACTTAATACGGAAAAAGATTGTGGAGAGTAAGCAGGAAGCATTTGATAGGTATCTGGTCAAGTGCGATGTTCCCAAGTATCCTCTTACCCTGGACGAAGCGTCAAAATTAATCAGGAGCGCGGGTGGTATACTGGTACTTGCACACCCAAATGACCCCTACGGGACATCTCTGGTAAACATAACGCGCGATTTAAATGAACAGATGAAGGTTATAGAAAAGTACATGCTGGAGTATATTGATGGTATTGAGTGCTGGCATTCTAGAAATGATGTGAAGACCACTATGCACTATGTTGAGTTCAGTAAGAGCCATGATCTAATTATGACTGGAGGCAGCGATTGTCATCAAAAACCTTTACTCATGGGTACTGTAAATATACCCGATTGGGTTGCTGCCCAGTTTATATAATGGAGGAGTGGAGTTCTATCCTGCCAGCAGATAAAGCACGAAGATTAATTGGAGGATTTAAGTATGAAAAATTACGATGTTAAGGACATCTCTCTAGCTGAGGATGGTAGGCTTCGCATTGAATGGGCTGGTGGTGAAATGCCGGTAATAAAGCTAATAAAACAGAGGTTTGCTGCAGAGAAGCCTCTCGAGGGAGTTCGTATTTCTGCCTGTCTTCATGTCACCACGGAAACAGCCAATCTGGCGATAGCTTTGAAAGAAGGTGGGGCTGACCTGGTCCTGTGTGCCTCCAATCCTCTAAGCACTCAGGATGATGTGGCTGCAGCCCTGGTCGAATATGGCATACCGGTCAATGCCGTCAAGGGAGAGGATGATGAGACTTACTATAAGCATATAATTACTGCCCTGAAACATAAACCTCAACTCACTATGGATGATGGTGCTGATCTGGTTTCGACCCTTCATAAAGAATATGCTGAGCTTGCTGGTAAGGTAATTGGCGGCACTGAAGAGACTACCACGGGTGTTATCAGATTGAGGAATATGGCTAAAGCGGGCAAGTTAAGTTATCCACTTATTGCCGTAAATGATGCTCAGACCAAACATTTCTTCGACAACCGCTATGGTACCGGGCAAAGCACCATCGATGGTATTACCAGAGCCACCAATATTCTGTGGGCGGGTAGACGGGTGGTTGTTTGCGGTTATGGTTGGTGTAGCAGAGGGATAGCCAGGCGTGCTCAGGGGATGGGAGCAAATGTTATTGTCACTGAGATTGACCCTATCCGTGCACTGGAAGCTACTATGGATGGTTATCAGGTCATGCCTTTGATGGAGGCATGTGTGGTGGGGGATGTCTTTATCACTGCCACGGGAAATGTCAGTGTTATTGACGAGTCGCACTTTACCAAAATGAAGGATGGAGTCATCCTGGCTAACAGCGGTCACTTCAATGTGGAAATAGATATTCCTGCCCTGGAGGAATTAGCCAAATCAAAAAGGAGAGTGCGTCCATTTGTTGACGAATATGTTTTAGACAATGGACGGCGCATTTGTCTGTTAGGAGAAGGCAGGCTCATCAATTTAGCGGCTGCTGAAGGACATCCGGCCAGCGTTATGGATATGAGCTTTGCTAACCAGGCTCTATGTATGGAATATCTGGTGAAAATGACAGGGAAGTTAAAGCCAGATGTTTATCCTGTGCCAGAGGATATTGACAGGGAGGTAGGCCGCCTGAAACTTGGCGCTATGAATATTTCCATTGATACCTTAACCGAGGAGCAAAAGAATTACCTGCAAAGCTGGGAATTGGGCACGTAATGGAGAATATGAATTCCTGAGCTTCAAATACTGAAATCAGGGAATTCGTATTTAAAAAGTTGTTGCAAATTTAGAATTTTTATACAGGAGGTTGAAGAATGCCAAATAGTTTTAATCGACTGAATTCCTATTTAGCCACTGCAGAGTCCGTCACTGAAGGGCACCCTGACAAGCTATGTGACCAGATATCCGATGCCATACTTGATGACATACTGGCGAAAGACCCGTTTGCCCATGTTGCCTGTGAGGTTGCTGTTGCTATGGGGATGGTTATAGTGCTGGGCGAGATCACCTGCAATTGCTATGTAGACATTCCTGATAACGTGCGCCGTGTAATAAGGGATGTGGGTTACACGCACCCTGAATATGGCTTTGATTACCAGAGCTGTGGCGTTATTGTGTCCATTAAGGAGCAGTCAGGTGATATTGCCGCTGGTGTTAACCAGTCTTTGGAATCAAGAACTGATGGGTCCAGTAGTGATTTAGATATAACTGGTGCTGGTGACCAGGGAATGATGGTTGGTTTTGCCTGTAAGGAGACGCCTGAGCTTATGCCACTACCTATTTCCCTGGCGCATAAACTGTGTTACAGGTTGGCGGAAGTAAGAAAAGACGGGTCAATTCCATATCTTCGCCCTGATGGAAAATCCCAGGTAACTATTGAGTATAGCCACGGTGTACCGGGAAGAGTTGTCTGTGTTGTAATTGGCGCTCATCATAACCCTGGCATAGAGCGTGGCATTATTGAGCGTGACATTAGGGAGAAAGTGATTGATAAGGTCATTCCTGCCGGTTTGCTGGATAGCGAAACTAAGGTTTATATCAATAGCGCTGGACAGTTTATTATAGGAGGACCTGTGAGTGATACTGGCTTCACGGGGCGTAAAATTATGGTGGATACTTACGGCGGTGCCGCTGGTCATGGTGGTGGCTGTTTTTCGGGTAAAGACCCTACCAAGGTAGACCGCTCTGCTGCCTATATGGCGCGATACGTGGCTAAAAACATTGTAGCTGCTGGGTTGGCCGATTCCCTGGCAATCCAGGTTGCTTATACAATTGGAAAAGCCCACCCTCTATCATTGTCTGTGGAGACTTCTGGTACAGGGAAGATCCCCGATGAAACCATATTGAGTCTCATCCACAAACACTTCGACTTCCGTCCCGAAGCTATCATAAGAACTTTAGATTTACGTCGTCCCATTTACCGTCAAACTGCTGTTTATGGACACTTTGGTAGAGAAGACCTCGGCTTACCATGGGAAAAGACTGATAAAGCAGAGCTCCTTAAGGTTGGGGTAGGAGGATAAAGTCACTGTGATTAAGTTCGGAACTGATGGCTGGAGAGGGATTATTGCTGAAGATTTCACCTTTGATAATGTACGAATCTGTACTCAAGGGGTAGCTCAATATCTAATGGAGAGTAGACTTAGCCAGAGAGGACTGGTTATTGGCTATGATACTCGCTTTGCCTCTGAGGACTTTGCTGCCGCTGCCGCCGAGGTGATTGCTGGTAACAATATTAAAGTTCACCTATGTCTCAAGCCTGCTCCCACTCCGGTGGTGAGCTATACTGTCCCTGATACCGAGGCTGCTGGGGCTATAATAATAACCGCCAGCCATAATCCATATTTGTGGAATGGGTTCAAATACAAGTCTCAGGAAGGAGCCAGTGCCTCAAATGAGGTTACATCCAGGATAGAGAAAAATATCGCGCAACTCACTGGTAGCAGGCAAATAAAGAGACTTGCATTGGATAAAGCCTTGAGTAAAGGGCTGGTAGAATATCTGGATCCTGTTCCCTCCTATTTTAAACAGTTGGACCAGCTCGTGGGTATAGAGGGATTGCGTCGACAGAAACTAAGGATAATAGTTGACCCTATGTATGGTGCTGGCGCAGGTTATTTTAAGGCACTCCTTCAAAATGGAAATGTGGAGCTTATTGAGATTAACGCTGACAGAAATCCTTTATTCCCTGGAATTCAGCCTGAGCCCATAGCTAAAAACCTGACTGAGCTTTCCAGGCTTGTTGTGAGTCAACAAGCTGATATCGGCCTGGCTACGGATGGGGATGCCGATCGCATTGGTATCATAGATGAGAACGGCAAGTTTTTGAATCAGCATCAGGTGTTCGCACTGTTGTGCCTCTATTTATTAGAAATTTGTGGTGAGAGAGGTGCCATAGTCAAGACGCTAACGTCAACCAGTATGATTGCTAAGCTGGGGGAAATCTTTGGTGTTACTGTTTATGAAACGCCGGTAGGTTTCAAGTACGTTGCTCCTCTAATGCTGGAGAAAAAAGCGATTATTGGTGGTGAGGAAAGCGGTGGCTACGGCTTCCGTGGCCATATCCCGGAGAGAGATGGAATTCTTGCCGGACTTTATTTTCTCGATTTCATGGTTAAAACAGGTAAGACACCATCCCAGCTTCTGGACTATCTCTACAGCAAGATTGGTCCTCACTACTATGACCGCATCGATTGTCATATTACGAAGGATAAGCGCCAGAAAATCGAAGACCATCTCAATACCGATTCTGTGGATGACATAGCCGGCGTCAGGATAACCAGGCTGGATACCACCGACGGGTTTCATTTCCTACTTGCTGACGGATCCTGGTTGCTCGTTCGCTTCTCCGGCACGGAGCCGTTGGTCCGTCTGTATGCTGAAGGTGAGAGCCTGGAAAAGGTCAGGATTCTATTGGATGAGGGCAGGAGTTTGATAGGTGTTTAGGAGGAAGCACGAAGAAATTCAGAGGATTTATGAGGTGTAGTGATGGGTGACCTCGACAACATAGAGATATACCAGCGATATGATTCAGGAGGGATGCGGGTTCATCTTCGCAATTTGCCTCAGCAATGTCGGAAAGCCTGGCTGAAGGCCAGTGAATTTGTCCTGCCAGCCGACTTTGAAAACATTGACAAGGTAGTTATTTGTGGCATGGGAGGCTCAGCTATTGGTGGTGATTTACTTCGCAGCCTGGCTTCCAGGCTGAATAAACCGTTGGTATTTGTTAATCGTGATTATGATTTGCCAGCCTTTGTGGATTCCAGGACACTGGTTATCGCCTCGAGCTATTCAGGGAACACGGAGGAAACTCTGTGCGCATTTTCGCAGGCGTTGAAGATAAATTGCAAAAGGCTGGCTGTTACCACTGGTGGCGATTTAAAGAGCCTGGCTCGAAAGAACAGAGTGCCTGTTTTCGATATTGATTATATCTCTCAACCTCGAGCTGCTCTTGGCTACAGCTTTATTCCCCTCGTCGCCTTGCTGGTAAAGTTGGGCTTTCTGGAAGATAAATCGGCTCAGGTAGAAGGGATGGCACAAATGCTGGGGAGTCTTCTAGATAACCTGGTAGAAGATGTATCGACCCCTCTCAATCCAGCCAAGCAGCTGGCCAAAAAGGTATTTGGCAGGCTGGTGGTAATCTATGGCGCCGGGATACTTTCTCCCGTAGCCCAGAGGTGGAAGGGTCAGTTCAATGAGAACAGCAAATCCTGGTCTTTCTACGAGACTTTCTCGGAGCTTAACCACAATGCCGTGGTCGGCTATGAATTTCCCCGGGAACTTGCAGACCGGGTATATATAATCCTGCTCCGATGCCCCTCGCTTCATCCCAGAATAATGGCTCGTTACCAGATAACCGACGAAATCCTGGGGAAGGCTGGGGTAGAGCATGAGGTTATTGATAGCCAGGGTGAAGATGATTTGACTCAAATGATGAGCCTGGTATTCCTTGGTGATTGGGTTAGCTACTATTTAGCGGTGCTGTATCAAACTGACCCGACACCTGTTAAAGCCATTGAGTATTTAAAGGGGCGATTGGGGAGCATTAATACTATATTGAGTGGCGGAGGGAGTGGGATTTGAACCCACGACCCCGATCTCTCGGGGTAAGCGCTTAGCAGGCGCCCGCACTAGACCACTATGCGATCCCTCCGCTGGGGCAAGTATTTCATCAGACAGAGCTTTTAAATTCGAGTTTGGCCTAATAATTTAGCCCTACCGCTATTATCGAAGCTAATTGTAGCAACAGGAGGTTGGTCGCGCAACTTACTACCAGAGTTGGACAGGAAATATACCTTCAGCTAACCTTTAATTTACCCTCCTCACTTTTAATGGGGGTTAACAGTATAGCCAATACCAGACCAACGATAGTGAGACAAGCACAGGTTAAAAAAGCCGTTTGATAGCTACCTCTAACGTCAAATAAATAGCCGGTTAACAGCGGACCAACAGATGCGCCAATAGTAAAACCAAAGCTTATAATACCAAAAATCAAGCCATGTGAACTCAGTCCGAAAAGCCCTGCTACTAGAGGCGATTCCGATGGCCCCATTCCACCATGGGCGAAGCCAAAGACGATAACAAACAGGTATAACATCAACACCTCTGTAATCTGTGTCAGGTAGAATAAACATATCGACATCATAATGAAGCCAATAATAAAAATCTGTCTGTTCCCAATTCTGTCGGCAGCACCGCCCATTACAAGATTACCGGCAATTCCTGCTCCGCCCATAGCAGCCAGAATTATGGCAGCAGTGGCAGGGGAGATATTCATATCGGTGGCATGTGGCACAATATGTACCGTGATAGTGAACAGGCAAAATCCAAAACAGAAGAGCATGACGAAAGACACCCAGAACTGCCTGGTGCAAGCTGCTTCCCTGAGGGTAAATCCCCGGGTCTCCGTCCCAGGCTCCTGTTTCACCTCTTCATTTCCTCCGTAGGGGATTTGTCCCATTCGGGCTGGGTCACGCTTTAGAAACTGAGCAGCTGAAATAACGACTACCAGAATTACGCTGCCCAGTATGGTGTAGGCTGCACGCCAGTCATAGGTGGAGATTAGCCAGTTAGCCACTGGTGGTGAAATTAATGTACCTATGCCTGAACCGGCAACAACAATGCCCGTCATCATGTTTCTCCTGTTAACAAACCACCTGGCTACAGTTGACAACAGTGGGACCCATGCACCCCCCAAGCCAGTGCCCACTATCACCCCATAGAACAGATATAGTTGCGAGATGGTACTAATCTGTGACATCAGCAAGTAACCCAGACCTATAAGGAAGCCACAGAGTGATAACACTATGCGAGGTCCCAGCCTATCGTTAAGTATCCCCATGACAATGCCCATTACACCATGCATGATCATGGAAAGTGAGAAGGCGCCTGAGGTCAGTGCTCTGGTCCAGCCAAACTCGGTTAGTACCGGTTTGAAGAAAACGCCAAAGGCAAAATATGTGCCGAAGGTTGCTGCCATGATACACAGAGCAGCCGCTACCACGATATAGCCATAGAAGAACTTTGGCTTAGTATCGGGGGATTGCTGGACTTTCTGATTAGTTATGATAAACCTCTTATATGTGATTGACCTGGAGTGCTTTGAGTTTAGTTTCTAAAAGGGTGTCTCATGTCACTGAAACCCGATTATAGCACAACTTTCCGTAATTATATGTGATGCCTTCTTGCTGGTTAGTCCGCTGCTCCTATGTGGAAGCATTCCATTCTCAGACATTTTTAATCATATGAGATGAGGGTCTATTAACTCTGGGTCTTGTGCCAGTTCATTAACTGCCGAGGTTCAATAAAGGGAAGTACTAACAGGCGTTTGTTACTTCCACAACATCACAATTGGGGCTGGTTAAACTTTTTCTGTTGCAGGCTTCGGCAGTTGGACAATGAGACGTTAAGATTCTTTATCTATCTCCAAGCACGACTATTATAAGGCCATTGGGACCGATGTGGACACCCATTACAGGGCTTGTTCTTGAGCGGTAAACTCGCTCTTTAGGAAACTTAACATTGAGTCAACGAAAGCCGCTGCCTTACTTATACGCCCTCCCCGCTTGAGGTACTCCAATGTATCAAACGTGGAACGTGTTTGCGAGCGATTAATATTACGGCGGGCAACTTCCAGCACCTCTTCAAACCTGGCTCCATCTCTGGCCGCTCTGGCGGCAGTCATCACCACGAATCCCTGCGCCATAATTGCCAGCTGGGAATCAACAACTTCCACCCGGCATTCCTTCTTCATAAATTGTATACTTTGCTGTGCCACCTCATAAAGAACACTGAGTTTTGAACTGAGCATAATCACTAAAATCTCATCTGTTTCCTCAGCAAGTCTGTCATATGCCGCAGCGAATACTCCAGGGCTGGGTGCCGAAGTAGTCGGAATGGTCGTACTTCGCTCTAACTTCTCATAGAATTCTTCTGTGGTAATATCAATGCCGTCACGATAGACTTCATCACCGAAGTGAATGTTGATTGGAATTACTGTAATGCCCAGCTCTTCAACTACGCTGGCTGGTAAGTCGGCCATACTATCAGTAACAATTTTAACTGCCATACTACACTCCTTTCACCAGATTTATATCCCTCCGGGAGAATGCCGGTTCATTTTTCCGGCATCGATAGCACTGATAGCTAAAACCGGGTTGGTATACCTAGAATTACTAGGTAAATTTGAGTGTAGAATGGACGAAATAAATGGTCAATGGCTGCCGAAGGGCGACTTTTAATAGTAGGACACGTATATCGGTGTCGGGTGTGTCATCAGTAAAAGTGCCCATGAAGTTTGTATGAATCGAAAAGGTGATTGAAATACCGGTATTAGTGTGAAAGGGCTCAGAGCCCTCTTAAAGATTTAACCAATTTCCAGATGATAGTTTCACAGAGTATAGTAACATCCTCTGTGGAGAGGTAATCAGGAATGCTGGCATCAAACATTATACTTCCATTGGAAGGGAACTCCTCATCACCCTGCCATAAGGCGAAGGTTACAGGTACCCGGCTGAAAGCGTTAATAGTTATGGCCACATCCCCATAGTCTGCCTTATAGCCTCCCAGGTTGGCCGCAACATCTATTAGCAACTGAGGTTTACTGGCAAAGTAGTCTAAGAGAGGCTTAATTGCTCTCTGGGAAAATGCTGCAAAGTAGCTGGCACCTGCTGGCAGTTGTCTGAAGGTGATTAATTTATTGGCAACTGGCGTGCCTTTGGCCAGAGTTAAATAGTGAAGTATTAAGATTTTGTCTTTTAGCGGAACCTCCTCCTTGTTGTCCTTTAGCGAGACCTCGATGTTAGGAACGGTAACCAGATATGACCGATTCAAATACTCGATGATTATCCTATCGTGGTCTGCATATTGGGCACCACTTTTATGGCACAGTTGCTCAATATCGATACTTTTTAGTCGTTCACAGGCAAGCTTGTAAGCAAGTTCATAAGCCTGCTTTCCGATATTATGAAATGATGGATGCGAGGTCATTTTAAAGCCCAAGGCTATTAGCTATTTCTTTCACCTTCACCTGGAGAGGTGAATCTTGAGGTAGTTCTATGAGTGGGGTTCCTTTCATTTCGAGCTCGGCAATATTTGGGTCTTCGGGGATGGTAGCAACGATCTGAAGTGCAGACTCATCTATTACCTTTGTTATCTCTGGAGACAATTCACCCTTAACCCGATTAACTACCAGTTGTACCTTATCTACATTTGTCCTTAATTCTCCGATGAGTTCCTTTATCCGGACCGCAGTGGTGATACCTCTCATAGTAGGGTCGGACATGATAAGTAAGACCGCCACATCCCTTGTCGTTTGGCGGCTGATATGCTCCATGCCTGCTTCACAGTCCATAACAATATAGGCATATTTGTAAGATTCAACCAACTGGTCCAGGGATGCTCGTAGAAATTCATTGGGTGCGCAGTAACAGCCGGGTCCTTCAGGGCGTCCAATGGCTAGAAGATCGAAACCTCTGGATTCCACTAACGATTCCAGTATCTTGCCATACATATATTCATGTTTTGAAATCGAAGGACTGAGACGCCCCTTTGATACATCCTCGGTCAGCTTTTCTCTTATTTTACCTATAGTTCTATTTTCATCCAGTGGCAAACCTAAGGCTTGATTAAGGTTCATTGCGGGGTCGGCATCAACAGCTAGAACTAAACCCTTTTGAGAGAGCAGCTTTATCAGCAAAGCAGCAACAAGGGTCTTCCCCGTTCCACCTTTCCCGGCTATCGCTATCGTTTTAGTCATTTCACCTCGCTTGTTTCCCTGGAAGGAAGCAGTTTAATTGGCGATAGTTTCACTACCGCATTATATTCAGGAGGGCAAACTTCCAGGCATGTGCCACACTTGGAACACTTCTCCTGGTCGATAACTTTTATCTCTCCCTTTTCACCTTTAATTGCTTCGGTGGGACAAACCAGCACGCAATGCTCACAGCCTCTATCGCATTTATCAGGGAGTATATAATAGGCGGTGAGCTCGGAACAAACCAGTGCAGGACAACGCTTCTCGAGGATATGGGCTTCATATTCCTCCCTGAAGTAGCGCAGTGTAGTAAGGGCAGGGTTGGGTGCTGTTTTGCCCAACCCGCACAGTGAACCGGCCTTGACATCTTCGGCTAGCTTGAGCAGAAGGTCGATATCGTTGATTTTGCCTTTGCCAGTTGCAATATCTTCAAGGAGTTGATGCATTTGTAAGGTGCCCAAGCGACACATCGGGCACGTGCCACAGGATTCCTTTGTGGTGAAATCGAGGAAAAAACGTGCCGCGTCAACCATACAGTTATCCTGATCCATAATAATCATACCCCCTGAGCCTATCATCGAGCCAGCCTCACGAAGAGAATCATAATCGATGGGGGTATCAAGCAAGCTTGCCGGAATACAACCTCCTGAGGGTCCTCCAATTTGTACTGCTTTAAATTCCTTATCGTTGGTTATTCCACCACCGATGTCGTAAATAAGTTCATGGAATGTTGTGCCCATAGGCACCTCGGTCAAACCGGTGTTAATAACCTTGCCGGCTAAGGTAAATACAGCAGTTCCTTTGCTTCCCTCGGTTCCAATGGAGGAAAACCAATCTGCACCTTGCTCGATTATCGCAGGAATGTTAGCAAAGGTCTTGACATTATTTAATAGCGTGGGTTTACTCCACAATCCCACCTCTGTAGGGTAAGGTGGTCTTGGCCTGGGTGTGCTCATCTTACCCTCGATAGCAGCCATCAATGCGGTCTCTTCACCCGAGACAAAAGCCCCCGCTCCTTTTACTAGCTCAATGTGAAAATTAAAAGCACTATCACGTATGTTGTTCCCTAGGAAGCCCATTTCTTGTGCCTGATTTGTAGCAACCTGCACACGCTCAATTGCCAGAGGATATTCAGCTCGAATATAGATGTAGCCTCGTTTGGCACCAATAGCATAACCACCAATAATCATTCCCTCTATGACTTGCTGTGGGTTGCTTTCCAGGACAACGCGGTCCATGAATGCTCCCGGGTCCCCCTCATCTGCATTACATACTACGTACTTTGGTGCTCCCTTGGCATTGTGACAGAGTTGCCATTTTTGCCCGGTGGGAAATCCAGCACCACCTCGCCCTCGAAGCCCTGAGCTTTTAATCTCCTTAATTATGTTCTCAGGTTGGAGCTTTAATGCTTTGTCGAGGGCGGAGTAGCCGCCGTTGGCGATATAGTGATTAATATTTTGGGGGTCGATATAACCACAGTTGCGCAGTATGAGGCGCAGCTCATGTTCAAATCTGGGTAGTTCCGGGATGTAGGGGTATCCTTCCTCGTTCTCTTCAAGTGTGCCCAGTGCAAGCTCCAGGCATGGGTCATCACCCATAATGTAACCTTCTACGAGACGGGGAACAAGTTCAGGTGTTATGTTGTGATAGACAACGCGGAACAAATCAGGTTTAGATATGGTGACCAGTGGCTCAGCATAGCACAGTCCCATACAACCAACTTCAATAATTTCAACATTCGTTTCTCGCCTTGCCAGTTCTGTCTTGAATGCTTCAAGTGTGGCTAAAGCTCCGCTTGCTCTACCACAGGTAGCTGTGCCAATAAGGATATAGGTGTCACTTTGGAGAGCTTCCCACTCGGATATTGACCTGTTTTTAATCTCTTGAAATGTCATCTGACGTTAGACATAATCTCAAATATTTAGCACCAAATCATGGGCAATGTTAAAACTGGAGATGAATGTAACTATTATTCAGAATTCTGCGTTGAGGATGTTTCACTGCTTTGATTTTCTTTCTGGGTTTCCTGCTTGTAGGGTATTAGAGTCTCCTCAACCTTGAACGGTGTCATTCTGGGGTAAACTTCATCCCTTATAAGCATTACTGGAGCCAGCATACAGCAACCAACGCAGGCGACTCGTTCCAGGCTGAACTCGCCATCCTCGCTGGTTTCTCCTATTTTAATGCTGAGTTCCCTCTCTAGGGCTTCCAGGACAAGCTTGCCCCCTGCCATGTGACAGGCAGTTCCCATGCAAACCCTGGTATGGTGTCTTCCTAATGGAGTAAAGCGAAACTGGTTGTAGAAGGTGGCAACCCCGTAAACCATAACTTCAGGAATTCCCAGGAAAGCGGCGATCTCCTGCATCGCTTCCTTAGGAAGATATCCCAGTTTCGCCTGGCATTCCTGAAGCAAGGGGGTAAGATTTCTCCTTTCCCTGCTATACGACGATAGAGTCTCAATTAACTGCTCTTTTATGGTTGTCAACCTTATCCCTTTAGCGTTTTGGCGAACTCTGGGAGGAAGACTCCGAGCCCTGTTGTTTCTTTGGGCCCGACTATTATTTCCCATTCAAGGTTTAAAGCATCTTCAAGCTCGCCTTTGATTCTTGCTACCTTTCCTGGAATAACCAGCTTCCTGTGTTTCACTCTATCTGCAATGCCGGACTTTTTAATAAGTGCTCCCACCGAGTCGCCGCTGAATTTACCTGCTGCCCAGGCGGTAAGAACACCTAGTCCTTCTGACTCTTTAACACAGATGTAGGCCGGGATTTTCGTAGACTCAACTGCCGATGATACCAGGAAATAAGTCAGAGCCCAGTTTGAGGTGACAAGAACTGGGGAATATTCATTAGGTTCTCCTACCTCATAATATTTCTCCTCGACCGCCATAGGAAACCTGGGATCGGTGTAGATATTAAGGCGTTGAACCAGGATGGGAAGCAGAGAGAAGCGGTCGAAATCAGATAGCACAATAATCCCGGCGAATTTATTTATAAAGGCAGAGGCAACCATAACTTCCTTTAACCCGTCATTAGCCATGAAGCAGGGAAAGGCTATGGTAGGATAACCGAGGGGTCTAAACCCTTGTTTAATAGCTGCTCTCCGGATAAAAGTCTGATCTCTTATGGCCTCCAGTGTGTTTTTTGAACCCGGGTCCAGAACCACATCTTCAATGCCCGCTTCCTTTAGTTTAGTTGTTAAAGGTACCAGTGATTCTATACTATCTCCTCGTATTCCTATGGGGGTGGGGTGCTGTTTGATTTTTGGTATCGCTGCCTCAACATTTTCCTCCGTTATGGGATATAGTAGGGGTTGCCTATCAGCACATATATCCCTGGCAGAAAATAAGGCGTCCATATCCTCTGAGATTAGAATCAGCCCCAGGTTTGATGACTGGTAAACCTTATTTACCAGAGATAAAAATTTATCCTTATCTCCTGATTCAAAATAGAGAGCCAACAGATCTGCCTTAAGGTTTACACCAACCCAGGGAAACTGTAAATCCTTTATCTTCTTTATCTTCTGGTCGGTTATAGCAGCACTCTCTTTGTCTGAAATAAGCAGGGCAATGCCCGGGGGGTGTATGTAGCTCTTCTCATGCCTGTATATTACCTCTTCATTACCGACCTGAACTTTGCTCTCTTCCGAACCTATGGTAACCAGCTTCATAGGTGGTGCCAGAAGATCTACTATTTTGGCTTTTGTCTCCTCGGAAAGATAGGGACATTTATCTGCAGTTGCCCCGCCCGAAGCAAGTTTCATAGCAAAGGCAAAGCAGGTGGGGAAACCACAATCCCTGCACCCTTTCGTTTTGGGAAGCAGTTTTACTATTTCAGATCCCGCAATTGGCATAACAAACCTCCTATCCCTCGCCGGATGCAGAGTCTGGTGGACGAGGGTCATTTTTTCTTTTCAGCTCTGAGATTATTTCCTTTTACTTACGATGGTATAGCTCTATTCAGGAAGCTCTACCTCACCTTTTATCCAGGGATGGCCTACCTTTTCCAGGAATGGCATAAGCTCATCTACATTCTTAACATCTTCTTCAGTGGCTATTTTGTCGTAGAGCTCCTTCTCCTCCAGGACATCTCTATATCTTTCCTTAATCTCTTTGGGTATCCATACCATCCTGGCAAGGCCACCATCAGCCTGGATGAATTTTGGCGAGCTTAATTGCTCCAAACCAGTACCCAATCTGCCTTCTATTTGCTTTCCCCCGGAGGTCTCCCCAGCCATATGGGAAAATGTCTCTCCAATTACGCATTCTCCTTTGAACTCTCTATGTACCAGACCAAAGGCATCGACCTCAGGTATATAATAAATAATAGCCTGGAAGCAGCCGCAAGAGGTGTGTGGATGCTCGAAAGCGCTATAAAGATAAACTCTATCGTAGGTTCCCAGGGACTTCTCGAGCTCTACCTTATTCACGCCCTCATATTCACCCTTTATAGGATCGATAAGCTCTCCTTTTGGTATGGCGAATATGGGTCCTTCGGGATCGATTTTTGCAGCAGCCCTGCCATCAAACCAGTTTATTGCCCCACAGTTGGCGATCCTGTCCGGGGATATGATAGATATATGGGTAGGAGCAAAGCTCTGACATAAGGTGCAGCCGTAGAAGGTATCCACGTCTTCATCCCTTAGTGTCCTCGCTCGGGCATCTCTGGCATTGTAAATCTCCAGAGCCTGTGGTAAAAGCTCCTTCACCTTCTCCGCATCAGTGATAATGGTAGTCTGGATTTTTTCAATTATTGGCATCTCTGAAGTGAACAGGAGGTTATAAATTTCACCCAGTTCTTTTAAGGAATTGAAACCTTTTCCAGCACACTGCTTGCTTATCCTAAGCCATACATCCTGTCGCTGGTTCATGTGGTACCAACCCTCAGTCATGTTGGTGAACATGTGGATTCTTCTTTCAATGATTGCTTCAGCATCTTTATCCAGTTCTTCTCCGGCAACATCAACCAGAATGGCTATGGGGTAGCGCCCAGTTCCCTTCTCCTCATCATAAGGTTCCATTTCATTTATATCTGGACCGATAATCTCTACTTTCTCGTTTTCAATTTCCTCAGGCCTCTTCAATGTTGCCAGCTCAAATTTATGCTCTATCTTTGGCCCACCGAACTCGATATACAGGTCTTGCTTCCTTATCACCTCACCTTCATACTGAGGTCCAATATCTACATGAAAATCTGGTGCCATTATTTATCCTCCTTTTATCAAATTAGCTATTAAATTTTCTAAGAATGCCTTCCATTGTTCATCTTTCTTGAAATTGGGAAGGGAATAATCGGCATTGGGAAAATAGTATTTACACAATGTCATAGTCTTCAGGTGAGGAGCAAAATGCTTCAGTACAGAAAGGCTTTGCTCTGCAAGATCAGACCTTATGCCAAATAAAATTACCAGGTCATGGTTTCCCTCTCTTTTAACCCCTTTCCAATCATGGTTCTTGAGGGCATTTACTATCTCTACAGCGTCGTAGACACTATCGGGTTTTACTCCCAGTTCCACCATTTTCCCCTTGAGAGTTTCTGTGGCGCATATGGGGATATTAGCTACTTTGGCTATTTCAAGCGCATAATCGATAGTAAGCTTTCCATCAAGCGACCACTCACAAAGCAGGGGACCAAGTACGAGAAGAGGTCTTTTCGCTTTCTGAATCAAATTAGCATATTGCGCTGCATCTTCTATCAACTTGGCTGATTTTATTCCGGTTAGAACATTAACTCGATGAAATGGTATCGTTGCACTACTCATTTCTCCTCCTTTCTTAATGGATCACTGCGTCCAAGGGTACTTTAGTGGGATAGGTTCCGATGAAGGTCGGGAGCCCTACAGGTTCTTTGGGCTGCCACCCAATTTCCTGTAGATATGCCCTTACCTCTTTCTTATAAACAAGTGGAATATCAGCATCTCTACGAACAAAGAGAGGGAGATCCTCAGGAAGCCCACCCCCCATATATTTTTTATATAGAGAAATATAGTGGTTGAGCTTAATCGACCTTCCCTGAGGGGTATCATTTTTCCTTATACAGAGTTTGGGGATTGCCACCATAGCCTTTTCCTTGGTTTCACATACATAAGCTATGTGCTCAGGAGAAGGCTCTCCGGTGTCCACAATCTCCCTCTTCCTGGCATCCATGACGCTCCAGTCGTCTTCCTCCTTCATTGAGAGAAAAAGCCTTCTATATTTGGCAGAATGAGGCCCCAGGACTACAGGAATACCTAATCTATTAAATCCAGTTCCAATAGAGGCAGCTTTCTGAGACATTGCTCCCCAGGCTACTCCGCAGGCACCTACTCTGTTGAGTACATAGTCTGCTATAACCTCATAGTTTGCTCTGAGTGGCAAGGAAGCGAAGATGTTAGCTATTTTTATTGCTGCTCCGCTAATGTGGGCATTTGACACACAGGAGCCGATGTTTACCACACCTCCGGCATCGAAATCAGGTGGGTATTTTTCATAGACCGTTTTGCCATCTTCATCTTTCTTCATACCGGCTACCATGGCAGCACAGCCGGTGAGGACAACTATATATTTCCTTCGAGCAAATTCATCGACCATGTCGGCGATGTCTTCTATATCCGGGTAGTTAGAGCATCCTACAAAGGCGATAACTCCCGGAATTGTGCCCAACGTTATGGGTGCCCCGACATTCCTTATCTCGGTGTCCATAATAGCGCCACGCCCAGCTCTTATTTTCCAGGTCTCTTTGCTGGCTACTACCTGCATTACCCTCAGTATGGGAATGTGTTGCGGGCACTCCTGGTCGCACTTGCCACAGCCGATGCATTTGTTAAACAATTTCTGTGGCTCCTCGTAATTTCCCTGGGAGATGTCTTTCATTGCATTACCAAGCCCGATTAGGTTGGGACAAACCCTCTCGCACATGCCACATAGGGTGCATTTTGCGGCAAGCTCCTTGGCCTCTTCCTCGGTTATCCAATCCTTTACCCTATCAGGGGCAATCTGTAAAGCTACCTTGGCCGCCACTTCAGCCGCCTTCTCAGGGTCAAGGATAGCAAAGTGTTTTTTGTCTTCTACCATCTCCTTTACTATTCCATCTACCTCTCTATCGGTAGCATCTTCAAGCCCATACATAGCCTTATCCAGGCAGGCGATAAGGCGTGAGCCAACCTTGTCTGCCTCTATAGGCATATCCGTCCTGATGCATTGCTCGTCGGTCATTATCACATCGGCAATTCCTGTTTTAACATAGAAGAGTTGCCTGGATAGCGGACCTATAATTTTAGCCCTGTCGGAATACCTTGACGTCTCCAGTGCAGTGCAGCAGACGCCGGCTACCTCAATCTTGTCATAGAGGTCATGCTCACGCAGGTAGTCAATAACGGTACATGAAGTAGCGGGATTATGTCCAGCCAATAAGATCACTGGCTTCGATTTATCCACCGACCCCCAACCCATATCTATCATAGGTGTGTCGGCAACGGAAGTGGGAAAATCAAATCCCACGATCTGAGCGATATCAGCTACCTCCATACCAACATGATCCAGCATGCTGGCGTGCAGGGCTTTCGATTCATAGTCAAGAGAACTTCCTTCTTGCCCCGTATGGGTGGAATCAAGAAGTTGAGTAATCTCCTTGTAGACATATTCTATGGCTATTTTGAGATCACCCAGAGTCTCCGGTTTTAAACCTGTAACCGTCCTTATATTTGGCGCTTCAAGGTCAATAAACGTGCCCAGATCAATCTTTTTGTCGTAACCGTGCTTCTCTATCAGATGTTCCAGGATATGTCCGGCATGAGCAGCATGAGCGGAACATCCCATCAGACAAGCTAGAAGTATAAGACGTGCCTGCTGAGTGGCTATATCAATTCCGCAGGCTCCTCTTCTTCCTTGACTGAGGTCGCATTTACCATATGTACAAAGACAGCACAGGTCACAGAAAGGAGCGTACCAGGGCTTATAGGTTTTCATGAGTCTCATATCCCACGACCTGAGGTCAGGGATTTTGGGCATTGGAGTGGGCCCTACTGGCTCCCAGGGGATCTCCGCTTTTATGAGTTTTCGTATCTCCTCTTGTTCTTTTGTTAACGCTTTGTGTTCTGCCATATTTCGCCCCCAATCGTTTCTTTTACTAAATTCAAGCTTTCAGGATGCCTCAGGACAAGTATGTTTGCCCCTGCTAGAAGAAGGGAAATGGCCGTTATCCCCTCCCATAATAATGCTTGCTCCTTACTGTCCTTCGCTTGCTTGGTCTTCCAGCATTCATACCCCAGGTTAGCAATGATAGGCATCTGTGTCATACTATCCTTAACAATCACTCCAAGTTGCTTCACTCTTTCCATTAGGGTAAAACTATATTCAACACCGTAACCCAATGCTGAGGATAGTGAGTCGATCACAATTCTGTCTGCAGGAAAGAACTTACAAAGTTTTATATTTAACTCCTTCAGTAAATTGATGTCTAAAGGAGTTTGGGCAATAGCTGTATGCCCATGGTCTAAAATTGCTTTCCCTACCACTTCGTAGTTTTCCTTAAGCACCGGTCCTATGAGGAGATTCATTCCATCGCACACCTCAGCAACTCTGGGAAGGACTTCGGCATCTTTTTTGTCATCCCCGGAGCCGTAGACAATGAGAGGGACGTTTATTGCCTCTGCCACCTTCTTTGTCAGTAGTGCTGCTTCATCAGCAGGGCTGTCCTTTATCGCCGGGTCAGTGCTGGCAAGGCGAAGGCAAACCGCATTTACATTAAAATCCTCACATTTCTTAGCCCATTTGACCGGGTCTGAAATCACATCTTTAAAGGGTTCCACCAGGAACTCCGGCCAATCTTCCATCTCCATGTCCCAAACCTCCAGGGCGAAGCTCGGTGGATTGGGGAGAGAACCTTCATCAAAAAAATGGAGGGGAAGTATATTCTCTCCTCCTATCTTTAAAGCCTTTTCTCCTTTCCCAATCGTTAGTTCTCTTACTACTCCAGAATATGATTCAATTGGTGCCTTGTATTCCATAAGCTATCTCCTTTCGCTATTGCTCGGTAAAGTGGGCTATGTATTAGGACTCAAGCCAGGCATCGGAATATAGAGTCTCTCCCATAAGAACCTTAACTGTCTTTACATAATCGGTTTCCTGCTGAGAGAGAGAGGCGAGGTCTATGTCCTCCCCATCCATGGTTCTATAAATAAGGTTGGTAATGTCTGCCATTTCACCTTTACATATGCTGATAAATTCCTTATCCAGGGGGTCAGCAATAGCGGAGTAAAGTCCATTCCTTTCCAGCATCACTATGTAGGTGCGGTTCAGGATTGGTCTAAGTTCATCTGGCACACCATTGGAGATATTGGAAAGTCCTACAGTTGATTTAACTCCGGGTAACATATCCTGGAGAAGCTGTATGAATTCCAAATTTGCCACACTGAATCCCTGCCCTTCACCAGCAGTGCTCACCGGTAAAATAATAGGGTCTACCCAGATGTCTTCGTTGGGGATATCAAGCTCATTGGCATAGGCTACTGTGTCCATTATACTGTCTGCCTTGGAATTAACATCTGGGGGCATGCCTTTATCCGTTATCACTGAAATTACTATATCGCAGTTATATTTTTTGGCTAAGGGGAGCATTTGCTCCTTCGAACTTGCTTTCCCCGAGGCGGAGTTGATCAAAGGTCTTTTCTGACAAATTTTAAGGCCCGCTTCCATGGCAACGGGATTCATGGTATCAAGGGACAAAGGTAAATCAACAACCTCTTGCACAGTATTAATTACCCATTGAATGATTTCCTCAGGGTCTTTCCTTAATGGGCCGAGGTTCAAATCTATGTAATCAGCCCCAGCAGCAACCTGAGCTCTGGCCAGATCCTGAATTACCTTGGCATCTCTCTCTTTTATCGCTGTGGAAACTGCTGCTGCTATGACATGTAGATTTTCACCTATTATAATCATATCTCTACTCCTTTAGCATTCTTGAACACCAAAGCGCCGGTGGGGCAAACGATAACACAGTCTCCGCAGCTTTGGCAAATGGATTGGATAACAGGCTCATTACTAAATGTGGTAACCATTCTCTGAAAGCCGCGATAGGCGAAGCCGATGGCTCCTATGCCCAGCTTTTCCTGGCATACCCAAACACATCTGCCACAAAGGACGCATTTATTGGGGTCATAAACAAATACTGGGCTACTGGAATCTACAGGTAGAGCAGGTAAAAATTTTCTGAACTTCCTCGTCGTAAGTTTGACACCCAGGTGTTTAGCGATAATCTGAAGCTCACAAGAGCCGTTTCTGGGGCATTTGGCGCAATTTACCGGGTGGTTGGATAGAATCAACTCAAGAGCAGTACGGGCCAGTCTTAAGGCTCTTGGTCCCTTAGTATTTATTACCAATCCTTCTCTTACTGGCTCGGTGCAGGCGGTCACTGGCATATCCTTACCTTCTATCTCCACGAAACAGAGTCTGCAAGCAGCCGTAGGCTCACTCCTTTCCCTTATGGCACAAAGATTGGGGATATAAATGCCATTATCCAGAGCAGCCCACAATATTTTCTGTCCCTCACTGGCTCTTATTTCTTTGCCATCTATGATTAAAGAAACACTCTTCACTTCTACTAACTAAATCTCTATCGCCGAATCTGTGTGATACTAATCAGTGCTGCGTACAGGCGTCTGGTAAAAATGACTGCAGCTTTAAACCCACTTATTTACACTGCCCTGTATAATGTTGGTTCAATGAGTCGGGCAGCTATGTCTTCCACCTCGCTCATAACCTTTTGACTGGAGCTTGGGAGAGGAAAACCGGCGAGGTCGGTCTCTATTATAGCCTGGTCATAAGGAATAAAGCCGAGGAACTCAAAGCCCGGCATATTGGAGACCACAGAGTCTCTGTCTTTGTCACTGCGGATCTTGTTACCAACAACCCCGATGTTTTGCAAACCTATGTCTTTTGCCAGTTCACTTATCCTGTAAGCTGTTTCAATGCTCCTTTTACTTGGTTCCACTACTATAATTAACTTATCTACAGCCTTGGCCGTCCCTCGCCCTAAATGTTCCACCCCAGCTTCCATATCAATAATAACAAATTCATCCCTCTCCAATAGCAAATGGGTAACCAGGGCTTCCAGTAAGGCGTTTTCGGGACAATAGCAGCCAGTGCCACCCTTTTTTAACCGACCCATTACCATTAGCTTGATCCCGTCCTGCTCTATACTATACTTATCCGGTATGTCATCGACCTTGGGGTTCACCTTAAAGTAAGTTGCTACCTCACCAGGACGTGCACCGGTCCTTTCTTCAATCAATCCAGCCATCTCAGATATGGGAACTATATTTTCAAACTCATGAAAGCCGAGGGTAGCTGCCATGTTGGTATTAGGGTCGGCATCTATTGCCAGGACAGAGTAACCAGATCGGGCAAATACGGTCGAGAGGAATGCTGCTAGCATGGTCTTACCCACTCCGCCTTTGCCACTAATAGCAATTTTCATTCCAAAGGAAGTATTATATGCCACATTAACGAACAAAATCCAGTCCTGTGACTGGAAGTCTTAAGTTTTTTAGATAACTATGCAATAATGGGCACTGGATTTCTTAAAGCGTCCCGTGAGCCTTTCTTGAAGTATGAATAAACGTGCTCTGGCTGTCTTCATTGCTTGTTTCTGTACAGTATTCATGGCGTATGCTATTAGATATAGCTACGGAGTACTTCTGCCTGAGATGCTCCCTTTCCTGGCAATATCAAAGACTGAGGCAGGGATGATTTATGCCTCGTATTTCATAGCTTACACCATTGTCTCTCCTGTACTGGGTTTGTTGGCAGATAGATATGATGTGCGGTTTCTCCTCACATTGTTTACGGTTTTACTTGGAGCTGGGACCTTCCTGATGGCTTATTCCTCATCAACCGTTCGAGCCAGCCTATTCTTCACCCTGGCTGGTATTGGCTCTGCGGCTTGCTGGGTTCCTGTCATGGCACTGGCACAACGGTGGGCCGGTGACAGGCGACGGGGTATGACGCTGGCTTTTATTGATGTTGGAAGCTCACTTGGTGTCGTGTGGACTGGCTCAGCAGTGCCGCTGATAGTAATGGCATATAGCTGGAGGATGGGATGGATGAGTTTGGGAATTATGGCATTCTTACTGGCAATAATAAACTTCTCGTTTGTGAAGAATCCCCCGGTGGATAAGTCAGAAATCCGTAACATAAATCTTGAGCAACGTACTCGTGAGCCAATTAGCACGATATATAAGAGGCTCCTGCGTGATACCAGGTTCTGGCTTATTGGATTCGCTTATATGCTTACGGGTTTTTCCATAATTATACCCTTCACATTCTTGAGCACCTATGCTGTGCAGGAGTTGGCATTTCCCTATGAGGCTGCCACCAGGTTGATAACCGTGATAGGCATTACGGCGATGGTTGGAAAGCTTGTGTTGGGTCCTCTATCTGATAAAGTGGGAAGAATTAAGGTAATGCTGCTGTGCGCTGTACTGATAGGTGCAGGCAGTTTGGGAATGGCGTACAGCCGTGGTTCAACATTAATTTTAGTCACAGCCATCTTCGGTCTTGGGTATGGAGCTGTTTGGTCCATGTATGCTGCATCTGCCTCAGACTATTTCTCCAGGGAGAATGCCGGGAGCATAGTCGGCTTATGGACGGTTTACCTGGGCATTGGCTCAATGCTCGCTCCCATAATTGCAGGCTGGATAGCGGATACAACCAACACGCTTGCCTGGTCATTTGTCCTGGCTATGGCAGGTGCGGTGATATCACTGATTCTGCTATTACTGTTGCGGAGAAAAGCTCCCGGTGGTGCTACCGGAAATTAGTGCCCGTATTCCCTTTTTTGATGACCTTATTCGTTATCTCGTCCAGAATTCGCCAGATGTTATCCATCCAGTCGAGATGTTCGGGTTTCATCAAGCATGAACGCAGGCAGGTAACATACTCCTGGTCCAGTATGACATCGTTCCAGGATTCATCCAGCGATTTAGTTGGATAGTTGAAAATGGCAAGGTGTAGATTGCGTGAAGCGGCGACCTTAAAAACCTCTTGTGAAAGCCGGGAGATTAAACTTAGTCGTTCAGCACTGGGTGCCCAGACGACAATATCAAGTTCTGGCTTGAGAATCGCCTTGAATCGGGGATCGTGTGATAGTTTTTGGTACAGCAATAGCGCTGCCTTTCGTGATTTTGATAAACCAGATGCAAATTCTCCACCTTGCACCATGGGTAACAGCTTCTGCGTTGCCCAGAGGGCTACGGCAGATGCGCCAGGCCTGGAGCATTCCAGGCTTATTTCCCCGAGGTGCAGCTCCGAAGAGCTGAAATAGGTGTACGGGGAATCGTGCTTGTATAATCTGCCAACGCTGGGGTCCTTGAAAAGTATGCAGCCACAGCCATAGGGTTGCAGCCCATGCTTATGAGGGTCAATTGCGATAGAGTCAACATGGGTAAGACAATTATATACTTCTCTGGTGGAAGAGCTTAGGTTGTCGGCAAGAATGAAATAGCCTCCGTATGCAGCGTCTGCATGCAGGAGGAAACCATATTTCGCTTTTAACTCAAGTATTTCTGGAAGTGGGTCCACGGAGCCAGTCCCTGTCGTACCTATTGTTGCCACAACGGTACCGACGTTGCCTGTTTTGAGGGCTTCTTTTAGAGCGTCAAGGCTCATTCGAGCCTGGCTATCGCATGCGATGGTCTGGAAACTCAATCCTAACACCTCTGATATTCTCTGGTGGTTATAATGGGCTTGTTCTGAAGCGACAATTGTTGTGCCGGGCTTGCGTTGCCCAGAAACCCACAATGCTTCCAGGTTGGCCATCGTTCCGCCACCACAAAGGTGTCCCAGAGAACTACTCCATCCAAACAATCTGGCAATTTCAGCAACAGCTTCTTTTTCCATAAGGGAACTCGCACGACCACCATCCAGCGCGTGATTATTGGGATTAATCCACAGCGAGAGCATATAAGCAAGACGAGCAATGGGATGAGGTGGCTTGAGCATTTGACCAGCATAATAAGGATGGAAGTATGGATAGTTGTCCTGTAACCTCTCAGCAACATCTAGCAGGACATTCCTTAATGCCTCGGTGTCATAATCGGAGTCAATTGCCGGCAAGTCTGGAAATCCGCTTTCCAGCCGCTTCAGGGCTTCTGCCAGTAATTTAAGACTCTGGGACTCAAGCTTCATAAATATCTCACAAGCGTTGATACAAGTAGCAGGCTGGCAATACCTGGGGAAAAGTATACCAGCAAAGGTCTGCTTTCAGGAAGTCAGTTTTTTCCTGGGTGGCTTGATGAATGCGCTAAGTGCACTTGAGCAAATTAGGTGAAAGCATCATGCTAGTGGTTAACGCCATAGTGTACCGGATACGGCCACTCCGTTGAATATGAATATCCTCAAATCCTTGCTGGAAGCTGAAGTTATTAATCACTTCTGCTACACGTTCTCTATTACTTGACACAATGAATAAATCCAAATCACTTTTGGAGGTATCCGCACCCTGAGCACAGCTACCATAGAGAACTACCTGGCTGGATATATCCTTGAGACTTTCTATCAGTGGTTCGATTAGCAGGAGGTTTATCAGTTTCTTAAGCTCGATAATAGCTGGCTTGGAAGAATCGACAGAGTAAAAATGCATTTTCCCCTCTCGTCTGCGCTTGATGGTGCCAGTGGAATATAACTCATGTAAGGCACGGTTTGCTGAGCCATAAGCAATACCAATCTTACGAGCAATTTGTCTCTCGTAGAACTCCTTGTCGGAGAACTTGACTAGAAAGCTCAGGATTTTTTGATTGGTTGTAGCAATGATGTGTAAGTTGAACGTTAAAGATAACTCCAAACAACGAGTATGTGCTCATTATAGTGAGTGAAATTGCAAAAAACAAGGCCACTACTTTAGTGCGGGCTACACCCCTACGATTGGACAGAAAGGCTCTTCCAAACTTTCTTAACCTGATGTGTCCAGTTGCAGGGGTTCACTCCACTATTTATCCAGGCCTTTGAATTCCCTCTTGGGCAAGGGGAAGAATATCTGATCTCTCGCCTAGCTAATAACGGCAAGTGCTATCCACACAACCCAGAGTATTACTGTAACACCCAGCGCTGTAAGGGAGATAATGAGCTGTTTGTGCCCTCTTGCTGCAGAAGATTTGGCAGCCGACTCGCTAAGCAATTCAGACGTCAGTTGCTCCATATGAGTTACCCTAAGAGATAATGATCGTAGGGTCGAAGTCTCTATAATTCCTGGAAATGATTCCAGAAGGGACTCCAATTTCTCGCGTTGGTTTTTCATGCTGACAGATACAGAGTCCCATTCGCTCTCTATCTCGCTCACCTGATTTTTCAAGTTTTCGAGTGTTTCGATGTAGTCATCCTTTCGTGTGGTTCGCCAACTTTGTACCTCCAGACTTATACCCTCGATGTTGGAAATAAGTGCATCTACCTTATGGGTAAGGTCACTATCATTTATGACGCCATTGACACCTTCCTTGATTTCTTGCACTTCTTGCAAGAGAACTGAGCTATCCTTGGATAGGGTCGGCAAACCAATATCTTCTTCGTCTGTGCTGGTTTTTGTATCTCCTTCTTTGACTACACTGGTTTCTATATCTTTCATGTTATATACCTTTTGCTGCAGAGCGCTAAATCAACAATAGCATTATACTTGATGTCAGTCTGCAGAGTCAAAGAACTGTACTCGTTCAGGTGATTGGTGGCACCTTTTCCTCTCTCTACTTTTACTGAGAGTGCTCAAGGAATTCTTATGGAGTAATATATCCCACAGAGTTTGAAATTTGCCAAACCTGTAAATTGGCGAATTCCAATTGGTGGTGGTCACTTCGGTATAATCGGCATCTGCAACTCTCACTACTCGCTCTTCACTATGGAGGAGCGGATAAAATTTTGGCTCAAACTGAGGTATATACAGTTTAACCCTTACTCATTAAATGACTTAGTGTACATCCTGACACAGAGAGCAGAGATGGCACTTGTATCAGAGACTTGGACTCGACTATGCCTTGAGCAAACTGCTGAACTCGCAGAAGGTGATACAAGAGTCGCTATCCAGACCTTGAATAACGCCGCTCGGTTTGCAGAAGATTCAAATAGTAGAGCAATCGATGAGGAGCACATCAAAAAGGGTTGGAACAACGCCTCAGAATTGTTGCCTAACGTTGCAGATGTATAATCCGTTAAGTTGTATAATTGATTATTTCTCTGTACGCTTTTGGAATGCAAGTGTCAAGCTTTGTGATAAACCTAAAGAAGCTATCTATTTTGCTGTCGCATGAAAAGAGATACTCAAAATCTATATTCCTAACCACAATATCAACCTCTCCACTACGCTTACGGTACCTTAAGGCGACCAATCGAAGAATATCGTCCATTATCTTTGATGGCTTTTCATACTTTAACTCTGGGTCATCATTCACTAAGTCTAGTTTAAGCTTGCTTTGGATATAACTACACGTCAGCCTAGCATGAATCTTCTCAAACAGATGGCAGTCACATAGAAACCAGGCTTCAGTTTCCATAATAGCTAGAATTATGCTGATTTTGTCATGGGCAGAGACCCTAGCCAAGGTTTTGGAGATAGAGTTTATTACCTTCGTCTTTTCACTCCTACTGTTTGGAAACAGATCCCTCAAGCCCAAAAGGAGCTCAAACCCACACCGGTGAACCATATTGTTATTATTCTCTATAGCGGTACTCACCACTTTGTCATAACTAGGAACTTCGATAATAAGAAAGTTACAGCCTGCGCTTGAAGCACTTCTCCGTTCTGTAATATGAATAAAGGGCTCCCTACCCTTCAATGATATCTCGTCTATTATCAAGGGTATACCCTTGTACCGCTGGCCAAGCAGCTTCTTGATGAACTTTCTTTCTGTTTGTCCTTCTACAAAAATGGCAACCTTAGTCATGTGGCCCCTTCTTATAAAGTTCATAGGCAAAAAAATCAAAGTTGTTCAGGCCAGTGAGTGTGAAGTCATCAAAGACCTTTTTGCTGTTTCCATAATTGAACGCGTGTACGCTTTTCCCCTTTCTTACAAATACGTTCCAATACTTGAGGTCGACCGTATTCATCAGAAAACGGTCATTGGACGTCACTATTAGCTGGATTTCTGTCTTCTCGATTCTCTTGAAAAAGATTTCGGCTAATTTGGAAGATCGCTCAAAGTCTAGTCCCTCACCGAGGTCGTCGATAATGAGTGTCCCCTTCACATTCTTTAACATAAAGTGGTTGAACATCACCAGTATTGCAATTGCTCTATACATGCCCTGTGACAAAGCTAACTGATTTATAGGGAAGTCTATTCCATTTTCCATTATTTGGATAAGACGGAAACTTACTGGCAGACCTGGCATAGAACGCACAATAGCGGTCAAGCCTTTCACCTTGTACCCCATGTATGCTAAATCTTTGATTATCTGTCTCTTTGTCTCCATATCGTTCTGTCCTTCCTTCAACAAATTTGGAGCTATGCTGATGTCTTCCGCAGGTAGGTCTGGACCGGCATGACCAATATGGGCAGGGGCTTGCGCTACCAAATTGTTCGGTCTTACGTTGCTAAAAGAAAATGAGTGGTAATTCTCTGCCCATTTGATTAACTCTTCTAAATATGGTAATTCTCTCTTATCTCGCCTAACTTGATTCGTTAACTTGTCCTCAGGTGGAGAAAACCCCTTCTTGCTTTGCTGCCCATTCACGAAGTATACAATCTCTCCTTCCTCACCGCTTCTCTCTATCACAACCTTTCCATTTTCACTCAGTCTCTCTTCGATAACTTTTGCCGCATCGATCTTTAACACATAATTGAGAATGCCTCTATCATGCTTAAAAACAACATCCCAATTGCCGTTCAATAATCTAGGAATTCTACCGCTTATCATCCCTGACAGTGCATTGAGTATGTTCACCATCCGTGTCTTGCCTGCCCCATTTCTACCTACTATGAGATTCAACCTGCCAAGGCTAACATCCTTCAGATGCCATTCGTCTGCCTTACCAATGTTTTGACTGTAATTAATAGTTGAAATATTCATATCCGTGTAATTCTCCCCCAATACTTTATGCTTGGCATGGCGAGATTCTACAATTTGTGGCTGCAACCCCCAATGGATCATTTGCTACTGCTTTTGCCACGCTGACACTTATAGTAGGCTCTTGCCTCGGTACTGTCAATCATTTGTACTCGTTCAGGTGATTGGTGACACCTTCTCCTTTCTATTATTTTGCCAATGTTGTTCCAGGTGTTCCAGTGGTGTAAGGTAGCCCAATGCCTGGCTCGGACGAACAGTATCATATACTACTTCCCACTTCAGCAGAGATCGATTTAGCTCTGGCAGATCAAAGCTGGTATCCGTTACCTCATAGAACTCCTCGGTGTGTGTTCTTTGCGCTCTCTCTACATGGCCGTTGAGTTTGGGAGAGCATGAATGATATCCCTGGTAGTAAAGTATTTGAGTATCATTCCCGGTAAAGGTGTTACATCCAGCGTGTCCACTTCTACAATATCTCCCGGTTCTTTAGCCACATATTCCTCAGGCTTCCTTACTGCATAAGGACGTTGCCATTGCCTTTTCCTGGCCGATATGTGATGCGATACTGGCTCCTGTAATACACCACGCTCCTTTAGCTTGTGCAGTATCCTGTCCACTGTGGAGGTGGAACAATTGAATCCCTCACGACGCAGGAGAATCACCAGTTTATCTTTGCCCCATCGGGGAGATTCTTCTCTTAATCCAAGCACAGCATTAACCAGCTCTGCTGAATAAGTGGGCTGTCTTACATGCCTGGGGCGATGAGAACGGTCCTCCAGACTCTCTAAGCGCCTGGGGTTGTAGCGCTCTTTCATAATCTATGTATGTGTCTCTCATCTATCTGAACGAGATCATACTCCTATGGCTCTTTGTCAAGTTGTGTGGAAATAGCTTCGAGATGGTACAAACCCCAGTAGCATCTTCCTCCAATAGACCTCTACATTTCTCAAGCCATAGGAGATGCGTTTCAGTATCTTAATCTTGGTGTTACACCCTTCGGTAAACCCATTGGTAGTATGATTATCAAAGTGATTGAGAATAGGCTCCCGCCAATGTTTCAGGGTCTTGCCCCACCTTATTAGCTCTGCATCATCCGCTGACTTAAGGTTGAAGACGATGTTGTCCAGAAGTTTTGTTGCCTCTGCCCGGCTTTGCTGCCGGTAGAGTTCCCTTATTTTCTCCTTAGCCCAGTAAAAGCCCTTGAGACCAGGATACTTATCCAGAAGTTTATCCGCCTACTGCCTTTTCTGCTCGCTAAGCTTTTCCCTGCCTATCAGGAATATTTTCTTCGGTATCTGCACTCTTCTCCTTCGATATATGTCTTACTCTATCCTTCTAGCTTCGTCCATCCTCTTTTTAGAATCGGCAATTACGTGGAACGGGTCGACGACTACCCTGGCTGAGGGAAATACCGCCTCCACTGCCTTCCTTAACCCCTCCTTCATATCAATGCAGACCTCTCTGACATTATCTCCCTGGATCTTGCTCAGGAACTTCTTTAAGGTGGTTATGCAGTAATCTCTAAGAATTCCCAGCATTCTCCTCTGTTTTACCTCGGTTACGGTGTGCAACAGTTCCTGGTGTTTGAAGCTATGCTCATCGATGCCCAGATATATCTCATCCTCATCCTGTATAAAGCCCATATGAGGGGTTCATCGGTACTCGTTATCTTAAAATGTGGGAAGCTCTGCTGTAGTTTCTTAACCATTCTGCACCTCCGGGGTGAAACCATCCTGGACTTAATATACTACAGCTGGAAGCTATTTCCTATCTGAGTGGAATTGGTAATCGCTGATTTTGGGTAGGGTTGGTTTCGTTGCCTCAAGATGAAGTATAATCTTGGCTAGAGTTTGGAAGAGGGGGAAGACTAAGAAAGGCTATGATAACTGCAAAGTTTCCAGGACGCATCAGCAGGCTTGATGAACTTGCTAATAATCTGTGGTGGAGCTGGCATGAAGAGGCTCGAAGGTTGTTTCGTGCTCTAGATTACCCGCTTTGGCGCATAAGCGGGCATAACCCAGTCAAACAGCTTCGCGAGGTCAGTTCAGATACACTGCAAGCCGCCGCCGCAGATCCGGCTTTCCTTGCTATATATGACTCCACCATGTCGGCTTTCGATGCTGATATGTCAACTTCCAACACGTGGTTTGCCAGCAACGACCCTAGATTAATGCCAGGCCCGGTGGCTTATTTTTCAATGGAGTTTGCCATCCACAATTCGCTCCCGATCTATGCAGGAGGACTGGGTGTTTTGGCTGGTGATATCTGTAAGGAGGCAAGTGACTTGGGTGTACCACTGGTTGCCATCGGCTTTATGTATCCCCAAGGGTACTTCTGCCAGCATATCACTTCAGATGGATGGCAGGAAGAAATCTACCGCCAGCTTGACTTCGAGGAGGTACCCATCAGCCGGGTTCTGTCTGCAGCAGGTGACGCCGCTATTGCCACACTTGAGTTGGGTAACGTTGCAATAGCTATCGATGTCTGGCAGGTACGAGCGGGGTGTACAAACATCTACTTACTGGATACCAATCTTGAGGAGAATCCTGCGGCCTACCGGCAGCTATCGGCACGTTTGTATGTGGCTGCCCGCGAGCAACGTTTGCAGCAAGAAATTGTACTGGGAATCGGCGGTGTCCGTGTCCTGAGGGCTCTGAATATAAACCCCTCTATCTGGCATGCTAACGAGGGACACACTGCTTTCATGATGCTGGAGCGCATTCGGGAGCAGGTAGCATCAGGATTACCCTTTGCTGAGGCTGTAAGCAGGGTGCAGGCGGCGACCATATTCACTACCCACACGCCAGTGCTAGCCGGTCACGATAGCTTCCCTGCTGAACTGGTGGAGAGATACCTCGGCAGTTATTGGCAGTCTATGGGACTTGCGCGAGAGACGTTCTTGCAGCTTGGGCAGCAGGATAGCTCCACAATTCAAGACTTCAATATGACAGCGTTTGCCTTGAGAATGGCTAATCAGCGCTGCGCTGTGAGCCAGCTTCATGGTAGAGTCACTCGAAGGATGTGGCACGATCTCTGGCCCGGGGCTCCAGAGGAGCAGGTGCCAATATCCCATATAACCAACGGCATACACGTGCCGTCATGGATTGGCCTAGAGCTAACCAACCTTCTCGAAAAGTATCTGGGGAACAACTGGATAAGGCAGCAGGATGACCCCAAACTGTGGGAACATGTGCTAGATATCCCTGACGAGGAATTCTGGGCGGTGCACCAACTACTGAAGCGTAAGTTCATCGGTGCTATGCGCGAGGGCGGACGGAATCACTGGGCAAGAAACAGTGTCGCGCCGGGGCAGGTGCTCGCCATGGGCGTCCTGCTTGACCCTGAAGCGCTGACCATCGGTTTTGCCCGCCGCTTCACCGAGTATAAGCGTCCGGCATTAATCTTCCGGGACATCGAACGCCTGAAACGAATCATTAATAACCAGTGGCACCCGGTACAGATTGTGTTTGCCGGTAAATCTCACCCTGCTGATTTCGCATCCAAGCGCCTTCTGCACGAAGTCTACACTCTGGCTATAGACCGGGAGTTTCAAGGACGGATAGCCTTTGTTGAGGACTACGATATGCATATGGCTCGCTATCTGGTTCATGGGGTAGACGTGTGGCTGAATACCCCCCGTCGCTTGCAGGAGGCTTGCGGCACCAGCGGCATGAAAGCCGCCCTTAACGGTGTGCTCAACCTGAGCGTTCTCGATGGCTGGTGGCATGAAGCTTATAACGGCAAAAACGGCTGGGCGATCGGTGATGACCAAGTTGCCCCGACGCCGGAGGCAGAAGATGCCGCAGATGCTGAGTCCGTCTACCGATTGCTGCAAGACGAGGTTGTACCTCTCTATTATGCTCGTGATCGGGGTGGCGTACCTCATGACTGGATTCGCATGGCAAAGGAGGCGATTCGTTCTATTGTACCTACCTTCTGTGCAAAGCGAATGATGAAGGAATACGTCGAACGGATGTATCAGTCAGCCGCCCAGTCCCTGAATAACGCGTAAGATGGGACGATAACCAGTCCATGTTCAACCCAATGCGGAGGCTGAGATACATAGGTAACACTCATGGTATGGTTAGTGCAGATATTAAGATACCAGACAGTTGGTATAACATCATTCCTGACCTAGATTTTGATATACCACCTATGATGGGCTTGAGCGGCTTTCCACCGAGTTACCACGATCTGCAATACTTAGCTCCTTCTTCAATCCCAAATTGGCGGAGAGCTAAACTCTCTAACCCCTCAGCTAACCTTGCATCTGCCCTCTCGCTGTCATTAACGGAAACAAGTTAGATGCTTACGAGGAGAGCCAGAGGGAACGCGCTGAGTATGTCGGCGACGGGTAGTCGCTGGCTGCGTGAAGGCGTGTTAAGCTCTCCACCCGTAAAAACGTTGCGCCAACGCTCAGGCGCACGGTCGGGCAAAAGCAGCGTGTCATCTCGCCATACTCCACGGCCTGCCGGAATTTCCCCCACCTTAATTAACTTGGTCACAAGTCGCGGAACCACCACCATAACCCATTTCTCCCCTTCGTGACGCCCGAAAACACAAACATGTTCCCGTCTCTGACCGACTACCTCAAGCGATGTGTATCCTCCATCTTGAAAGACGTCTGGGCAGGATTTGCGGGCGTTTAGTGCCTTGTAGGTCACATAGAGTTTAACCCGGCCATCCTGCCATGAATGGAGAATCTGCTCAAGTAAAGATTGCCGGCCCCGGGCTTCTTGCTCAGTGAGGGAATTTAGCAGTGCCTTCCGTTTTGCAAAGTCAACCGGACGCCGATTGTCAGGGTCTACCAGACTGAAGTCCCACAGTTCCGTCCCCTGATAGAAGTCGGGCACGCCGGGCGAGGCAATCTTGAGCAAGACTTGCGCCAGGGAATTGAGAGCGCCATAATAGGCTATCTGCTTCTGGAACAGCAGAAAGTCCTCGAGAAACTTGTTAGCTTTGGAGCTTTCCAAGATGGATTCCAGAAACATGATGAGGGCGCTCTCGTACTCTGGATCAGGTGAGAGCCAGCTGGTAAAGACCTTAGCCTCTCTGGCTGCCTTGACTATATATGCCTTTAGCCGTTCCTTGAACTGGGGCACTTCCGCCTCGTGGAGCGGCCAGGCGCCGATGAGCGTCTGATACAGGAGTACCTCCATGTTCGGCTCCGGTACCAGCACTCCGTTTACCCGCCGTTTCTTCGAATCATTCCAATAGGTCCACTGGGTCAGGTGGCTATGCCAATCCTCGGCAATCTCAGAAAGCACGTTGATTCTAGCTCTGACATCCTCGCTCCGCTTGGTGTCATGTGTTGATGTGGCGTTCAACGTGTGGCGGTAGCGCTCCAGTCTTGTCAGGTTGTGGCGGTGAAATTCGGCGATGGATAACCCGGTAGAATCTGGGTTGTCTCCCACCTCGTTCAGTGATACCAGGCGGTGGTAGTTATATAGGGCTGTATCCTCGACTCCCTTGGCCATGATGGCACCAGTGAGCTGCTGCCACCGCAATACAAACTGGAGCCAGGCCTCCTTTTGGTCAGAAGCCAGGTCTTGGGGGAAGTCCAGAGTAAGAATGCGCTCTAAAGATTTTGGGGTTGTAGTTTCTATGTCCAGGTTTCGCCTTAGGGCCCCTACTACGGCACTCTCCAGGTAGAGCCTGTCTTTAGGGGGCACCTCCATAGTACGTATATATGTCCTGTAGACGGGCAGGCATGCAGTAACCTCGATAAGTGCTTCAACCAGGTCTGCGGGCGGGAGTTTTGACCCGGGCGAGCCTTGCCGAGTGAGACGGACCAGTTGCTTCCTCAGCGTGTCTACCTCGCCGGGAAAGAGTTCCT
>Ga0209986_10000482_pt1 | contig 37962 bp, 30 predicted proteins | sample BlataG_FD_183168 | JGI IMG/M metagenome (GOLD analysis project Ga0209986, IMG submission 183168) | Deep subsurface microbial communities from Black Sea to uncover new lineages of life (NeLLi) - Black_00105 metaG (SPAdes) (version 2) | ecosystem: Environmental > Aquatic > Marine > Oceanic >... | reverse complement strand
GGCTGGCAAACGAGGAAGGATCTGGGATGAGGTTCCACCAGTTCCAGCTCCAATTTCCAGTATTTTTATCGCTCGGCCACTTTTGCAGCGGGCAAGTGCAGCCACAACCGCCTCTTCGACCAAGGCGTTTAAAGTGCGGGCGAAGGGTGAATCCTGATACAATCTCTCAACTAGTTCTGAAGATCCGTCGGGGAAAAGCAATTGCAATGGGTCGACCTGTCCATTTAAGACTCCCGCCAGTTGGCTGCCACAACGACCAAGCAATTCCAGCTCTGCGCTGCACTCTGTGAAACGATCCACCAAAAGCGAGCGCATTTGCTCGGGATCCGCTACGGGAGGTACATCGGCCGCTACGATGCACTGACCATCATCAAGCTGCACCATGCCCTCTTCGGCGAGAATTTCCAAAAGCCGTCCGAACAATCGTCGGTGGGGGTCGATGACACCTAAACTCTGGGCAAGACTATCTGCGGTGTATGCTTCTCCTCCTTGTGGCATCCACCCCAGACCGTTCAGTGCACTCCGCGCATACGCCGTACTCAAGCGATCGAGTTCGCGATCAAAGTCCTGGTATCGGGGTAAGGCAAGCTGCTCAGAAAGTCTTGCTTCTGCCATCGCCGCTGCGTTACCAATGGCATGGGGTTCACCAAGATCAGCATGCGCTAGAGGAGGCAAATGCTGATCGAGTCGGGAACGTGGTTGCCATTGGAGTTCATAAAGTCCATCGCGGAGATCCACTGCTTTTCGCGAAGGCTGCGCTTTACCTGCAGTCGCATTGGACGGTTGCGGATCACCTTCATCGACCGTGTGCGTATCAAGCCAAAATCGCTTCCGTTGGAAGGGATAATGAGGAATCGCCACCTTACGTCGCACATAATCCCGATCAAAACCTTCCCAATCGATATCGACGCCACGCACGTAAAGATCGGCAAGGCTCTGCAGCATCTGCGACCAGTTGCCCCGACTTTCTCGAAGACTCGGAACCCAGACATACCCGTCACCGCTCATGCATCGCCGGCCCGAGGCCGTCAAGATAGGATTGGGGCCGATTTCGAGAAACTTATTGACGTGCTGTTTTTCGAGCTGACGAACTCCGTCTGCAAACCGGACAGTTTCTCGGATATGTGTTCGCCAGTATTCGGGTGTGGCAATCTCGGTAGAAACGACTCGACCATAGACATTGGAGACGATGGGAATTGTCGGATCCGCAAAACGAACTTCTCGGCAAATTTCCTCAAAGTCATCGAGCATCGGCTCCATCAGTTCAGAATGGAATGCATGAGAGACGACTAACCTCTTGGCGCGAACCTCATCTGCCTGGAGTGCGGTGGTCACAATATCAATCGCTTCATCTGATCCGGAAATTACCGTCTGATTGGGATCATTCACCGCCGCAATCGAGACATCGCTCCGTCCACTACTGGCAATCGCATGTGCGACCCGCGCCTCGCTCGTCATGAGTGCAACCATCTGGCCTGTACTTGGCAACTGCTGCATCAACCGACCGCGGGCCGCAATCAGCTTGAGGCCATCTTCCAGGCTAAAAACTCCAGCTGCGTAGGCCGCCACGTATTCACCAACGCTGTGGCCGACGACAAGCTGCGGATGGACACCCCAACTTTTCCAAAGTTCATAAAGAGCATATTCGATGGCGAACAGCGCGGGCTGTGTGTAAGCAGTCTCATCGAGCGGTGATACTTGCCCATCGGCAGGATAAAGAACATCGAGCAGCGGAATTTCAAGCTGATCGAGTAAGATTTCATGACAACGTTCCATCGCTTGGCGGAAGGTTGGTTGCGTCTGATAGAGTTCGTGGCCCATTCCTACATACTGCGAACCCTGCCCAGTGAACAGGAAAGCAAGCTTTCCAGGTAACTGATTTTCTACTTTCCGGCGCTCCAGACCTGCAGCACGTTTTCCCTCGGCAGCGGCAAGCAGTAGCTTCCGGGCATGCTCCGTATTTTGAGCACAAACCGCCAAGCGATGTGAAAAATGAGCACGCCCCGTGGCTGCCGTATAGCAAACATCGGAAAAATGTTTTTCGTGCTCCAATTGATCGTGATACCGCTCTGCAAGTTCTGTTAATGCTTGAGGATTCTTTGCCGACAAAACCAACACGTGCTCGGGTCTGTCTTCTCTCGGTGGGACCGCATGCGATTCGGGAGCCTGTTCGAGGACCAGGTGCGCATTGGTTCCACTGAAACCAAAGCTGCTCAATCCGGCCGTCCGCGGACCTCGGCGTGCGGGCCAGTCCTGCCTTTGCGTAGGAACCACAATCGGGAAATCATCCCACGGAATGTAGGGATTGGGGTGTTCCAGGTGAAGATGTGGAGGAATCTCTCCATGCTGCAGCGCAAGAACGACTTTCATCAGCCCCGCAATTCCAGCAGCTGATTCCAGATGCCCGATATTGGTTTTGACCGAACCGATCGCCAATGGATTATCGGCTTTCCGACCCTCCCCTAAAACGGCCGCGAGTGCCTGTACTTCAATCGGGTCTCCCAGCGACGTTCCGGTGCCATGGGTTTCAACGTAATCAACATCGGCCGCTTCAATACCGGCATCGGCAATCGCCTCTCGAATAAGAGATTCTTGCGACGGGCCATGCGGCGCCGTCAGACCATTGCTGTGACCATCGTGATTGACGGCTGAACCACGAATCAACGCATGAACGCGATCGCCGTCTTTCACCGCATCAGAAAGACGTTTGAGCAAGACCATTCCACAACCTTCTCCACGGGCATAACCATCCGCAGACTGATCGAACGTTTTACAGCGACCATCGGGAGAAAGTGCACGGACTTCAGAGAGTGCGATCATGGCTGCCGGTTCCAAAATCAAATTGACTCCACCCGCCAATGCAGAGTTACACTCGCCTTTGCGTAAACTTTCAATGGCTTGATGCACTGCAACCAAGGAGGAAGAGCATGCGGTATCGATTGCCATACAAGGACCACGCAGCCCCAGGAAGTAGGCCAATCGGCCCGCTGCAATACTGGTTGCCGTACCGGTCGCCGTATAGGTATCGATACTCTTGAGGTCATACCGCCGCTCTGCTAACCGAGAATAATCGCAGGTGCTGATTCCAACAAAGACACCCGTACGGCCTGTTTCCAGTCGTTCTGGCGGTTGCCCTGCATCTTCGAGTGTCTCCCAAGCGATCTCCATCAATAAACGCTGCTGAGGATCGATCCCTACTGCCTCGCGGGGCGAGATGCTGAAGAACTGGGGATCGAAAAGGTCGACTTGTCGCAAAAATCCGCCGCGACGCGTGTACATTTTTCCAACCGCTTCCGGGTTGGGATCATAAAACCGATCCACATCCCAACGATCGGCCGGTATTTCACTGACTGCATCAAAACCACCACGGAGTAACTGCCAAAAAGCATCTGGTGCATCCCCTCCCGGGAAACGGCAACCGAGACCGACAATGGCAATCGGCTCACTGCGACTCCTCCGCGACAAACGCGTCTGGGGCTCTTGCATGGAACCACGAGTTAAACATTTTCCAAGATATTCGCCAAGCGAGGAAATTGTGGGGTAGCTATAAAGCAACGTGGGGGATACCGGTTGGCCGAGCCAGTCTTCCAACTCGCCGGAAATACTCACTAGCAGAATCGAATCGAGGCCGAAGCGATCGAACGGTTCGTGGACATCAATCGCCGCAGCATCTTTCTGCAGTTGCTGCGCGATACGTTCGACCAACCAGGTCTGAATAGTGCGGCCCACCGTAGGTGCCGCCAACTCCGGTTTCACGTGCAGTGGTGGTTGTGGCCGCCGGATAGAAAAGTCGGTTTCGAGCGACCAACGCCCTGCCGCTTCCAGTGTTCCAGCTTCATACTGCTGGCAGCATGCACTCCGCTGAATCTTTCCACTGGATGTTTTCGGTAGTTTTCCCGCCTTAAGCAATAAGATTGTGTGCGGGGGAACATCATACTCTTCAGTTACCGCCTGACGGATTGCATCAAAGACTTCCTCATGATTCGTACGTCGATGTTGTCGCCTGATTTCCTGAACAATGATCAGACGTTCGTCATTCTCCACCTCGATCGAAAATGCCGCGCCGGCTCCCGGCTGGAGCGATGGGTGCGCAGATTCTACTGTTTTCTCGATATCCTGCGGATAAAGATTCCGACCGCGCACAATAATCAAATCCTTGCAGCGTCCGGTCACAAATAATTGGCCGTCTTGTAGAAAACCTAAATCCCCTGTCCGGAGAAAATTCCGCTCATCGCCTACGAGCTGCGCATGAAAGACGCGATCGGTTTCTTCCGGCTTCTCCCAGTAGCCCATCCCCACACAAGGGCCGCAAACCCAGATTTCGCCAACCTTGCCTTCACCCAACTTCTCACACTTTTCCGGATCGACGATGAAGACGTCGGTATTTTCAAACAGTCGGCCACAACTAACGAGTTTCCGTGAAACGGGCAACTGATTTGAATCGGTTCCTTCTCCGGAAACCTGTCTCGCGGGAACCACCTCGTGTCGCTCGAGTGCCTCTGCATCAAAAGCAGCAATGACCGGAGGTTTGGTTTTCACACTTCCGGTCACCATCAGTGTCGTTTCGGCAAGACCGTAGCACGGGTAGTGGGTCTCGGCACGGAACCCATAGGGTGAAAAGTTTTCGGTGAACTCCGCAAGCGTTTCCGCATAAATCGGCTCCGCCCCGTTGAAGGCAACGCTCCAGCAACTCAAATCGAGCCCCTCACACTGCTCCTTTGTGATCTTTTCATTGCAGAGGGCATAGGCAAAGTTGGGACCGCCGGCGATGGTGACTCGATATTTAGAAATTGTCCGTAACCAGCGAATGGGCTTCTGCAGGAATGCCATCGGTGGCATGAGGACGTTCGGCCGACCAATAAACAGGGGCTGAAGCACGCCGCCAACAAGGCCCATGTCATGGTAGGTTGGCAACCAAGTCACGGCTGAGGCATCGCGTGTCGTTTCAAAGCCTCGGGTAATTAACGCGCAATTTTGGATAAGATTTCCGTGGGTCAACATGACGCCTTTCGGCATGCCCGTCGATCCAGAGGTGTACTGCAGTACCGCTAAGTCACTTCCACCAGGGCTATATTCTTTCCAGTTCTCTGCCGCGTGATCTGGAATTCCATCGGTCGCCAACCAAGTAAGCGGCTGGAGATGTGGTGCCTCGTCGAGCAATCCCTGTGCCCGATCGGTGACCTCACTCACCGAAAGTACAATCTTCGCTTTGGCGTCATCGCTGATCGCCTGAATGCGGCCCATGTTTCGGTTACGTCGTGGCGGATAGGCAGGTACCGCCACCATTCCCGCAAAAAAGCAGCCAAAAAAAGCAGTGACAAAATCAAGACCGGGTGGGTAGAGTAAAAGGGCCCGCTCACCGCTCATTCCTGCATCGACTAAATGCGCAGCAATTGCCCGGGCCCTCATCTCGAGTTGCCCATATGTCATTCTAATTTCGTCTTCACCATCGCTGGTGAAGACGAACCCGAACTGGTCCCCCTGATGCTCCGCCCAATACCGGAGGCGATCAACCAAATTTGTCTGGGGGGGATCGAACGGTGCAAATAATCCATCAAGACTCAAAGTCGTTTCAAACTCCGGGGCTTCAGGTCACTCTCTGGACTCTCTATCTTTCCCTCTTGGTAGCAATCTAGCAGTCCTGTGTAAATTATCTGCTCCCCGTATGTTCTGCTGCTTTGCTATTACCTACCTCGACCTACCCGCTCAGAGAGTCTTCAAAGGGGGCAACAAGGTGTCCTCAATTATCAGCGGCCTGTGAGATTTCTCAATGAAATAAACCCGCGTTTACAAAGGTTTCTAAGTGGTTCCGCCCGAGCAGTCGGCACATCCGGAAAGGGCAAGACGAACAAACGTTTTGAGCGGGACCGCCTGCGCAAAGTACCACATCAAACGGCTCTTGTGAGCGACTTGCATGTTCCTAGCCGGGGGCCGGCTACGGCGGAAACTAAGGGTGGTGGGATAAGGGTCATTTTAAACCGCCCGCTGGATCGAATCAACAATGCCTCGCGCAAGGATTCACCGACAGGGCCGTGCAAAATAGGCTGGAATCTCTTGTTTTTGTCGTCCCGCCGCATTTTAGCCACTGCCACCTGGAGGACCTCCACGGCGAAGGGGACCGCACGATCGTCACACATCCTACAGCCGCAAGATCAGGGTCACCCGGTAAAAACGCTGTGCCCCGAATTGAAACAGCGGTTGCCTCTCGGACTGATCCGCATTTCCAGCAGGATCCGGTCTGCCAAATGGACTGAAAGGTATGTTCTTCACATACCGATGGAAGCGAACAATGCGTGCAAGGTGAACTTGGAATATTTTCCAACAATGACCGTAAAGAAGAATCCGATAGGGAATACAACGCTTTACGCGCGGGTTGTCCGATTGGATTAATAAGAAAATAGGTTGCTCGCGAACGGTCAAGAGAATTACTATAAGGAGACGGAAACGATGAAATGGAACATCATTCTCGGGTCGATCGTTCTTACGTTCGGCCTCTGCACCCAGGGCTTCGGCTTTGGTCACCGTCATGGCTCCGGCTGTGACACGGGTTGTGATACAGCTTGTGGTTGCGAACCCACTTGCGGTGTTGCTGATGCTTGTGGTTGCGAACCAGCTTGCGGTTGCGAAGCGACCTGCGGCTGCGAATCCAACTGCTGCCCCAAAATGAAATACTACAAGAAGGTCTGCCACTCGCACGTCAAGCGAAGCCGGACTGGATGTGGTTGCTGCAAGAAGGTCACCAAGACGTGTGTCACACACGTGAAGTACCGTCGCGTGCTTTGCCCGTGCCATCACTGCCCGGATGATCTGATTTGTGCAGCTTGCAAGCCATGTGGTTACACCACCTGCACTCCGATTTGTGATTGCGGTTGTGATGCGACCTGTGGTTGCGCAGCTGCCTGCGGTTGTGAGCCTAGCTGCGGTGCCGCCACGGCAACCGACAACGCTATCGCACCGCCGATGCCCCAGGCCGACACTTCGGCCTACCTGAATCGCTAATTGCAGCGATTGCTGAAAAAGACGATGAGCGACAACGGCCCGTTCGGTCTGATACCGGACGGGTCGTTTTTTTGTTTCTCTATCTTTTTTTAGAAGCTACACCTTCTCCCGATCGCAGACGGTGGTCTTCCGGCCACATACGGCAGTCGACGGCAGTGGTAGATACATCTAAAAGCATGCTGATGGCTTGATGGGCATAGCCGGTGTGGGTGGTAGTCGAGGCCGACTGTTGCTGATACGGTCGAGCAGTACATGGAAGCCAGTCGGCCCTGGTCAGTCGTGGCTTTCCTTCCCACCCTTTGCTACTTTTCATTCGACCGGTTGAGCAAAACCTGAAAAGGTGTCGGATGCCCTACCCGAGTAGCGCCGGTTTGACCGATAAATCGTTCCGCTCAGCAAGAGTCGGTGCGTTGATCGCTGTCAAACCCTATTTTAAATGGAGTTTGCACTATGAAACGGAAGTTCCTTCTTTTTCTGAGCTGCCTGATTGCCCTTCCGGCATCCCGTAGTCTGGCCATCAACGATGTACCAGATTCCGCGAAGGCACGCGTAGAAACGCGCATTCCTCAACCTCCCGTCGACACACAAAAGACCTCCCTCGATGCTTCCTCAACAGCGGAACCGTTTGCTGACCGCGGGCGGCTTGCCAAACGATTACAAATCTTTTCGGTCAACGTAACGGCCGATATCGATCCGGGAGAGGGTCGGGATAATCCGTCCAGTTTCTGGGATGGAAAAGAACTACGACCTGTGATCTATGCACCGCAACCGGATGGCGGCGCTAAAATAGGCTGGACCGACACGGAAGGTACGGTTCATATCACCCCCTTGGACCGACACATGCGTCGCTGTGGCGTCGACATGCTACTCGAGGGAGCGCTTTTAAGGGATTTGGTTGCCCACGACGATGGATCTGCAGTGCTTACCCTTCAGGAGGGAGGCATGCATCTGACACGGATTTGCAACCAAGAAACGATTTTTCAAAAGCGACTCATCAGTAACTCGAGTCGGGAAATTCACTGGGGAAGTTTGGCCTGGAACGGCCAAACGTACGGGGCATATTTTGCCCTACATGGAGGGGGACACGAGGGAGACGGTCTCCGCTTTGTCAGTCCAGAAGGCGAAATTCTTGAAGGCGGTTGGAATTGGGGGGTCAGCCACAGCATCGACATGCGGTTGATTCCTTCGGGCGACCGGTTTTTTCCCGTCGCCCTCTCCGATGCATATCCCGGAACTGGTTTTTACTTCAATCACACCGCCAAGCGTATTTCCTACACCTGGGGAAATTCTAGTGGTGGAACCGGCGGTCGGATCGGTGGCGTCGTCGCCGTCGGTGACCGCATGTTTATGGCCTTTGCAAGTAAGGAAGGAGGCCGCAAACACTGGAGTGTGGCCCTCGCTGACTTTACCAAAGAAGCACCACACACACAGCGAGTCCATCGGTATCTGGAAGATGCCGACAGCGATCAAATCAATGTGAAAATTGCCCGCTACGGCAAAGATCGGTTACTGATCTCCTGGGTTGATTCAGCCACGGAGCAGCGGAAGTTTGCCGTCTATAATCAGCAAGGCAAAAGACAAGGTCTTGCAGAAAATCTCCCGGTCAGCGCTGCTCCGCGGAGCGATTTCAAGACGCTCTCTGGAGGCTCTGTGGCCTGGGCACACTGTGGGGAGGGTGGGGGTCGAACACTCAAAATCATGCAGATCGCCCCCCGGCACCTGCATCTGGCAAGCTACGCAGAATAACACTCGGCGAGCAATGGCCTTTTAAAAAACCGGCGATACCGCGGAGTGCGGATCGCCGGTTTTTTAAGATCGTGCTGCGGCTAGTCGAAGGCTGCCGTTAGCGGCGTGGTCCACCGCCTTTGCCACCGCTTTTGCCACCGCTACGCGAGCCACCACCACGATTTCCTCCTGACGAAGGTCCCCTGCGATTCGGACCACGTTGACCCTGCTGTCCTGCGTTACGATTCGGACCACGTTGACCCTGCTGTCCTGCGTTGCGATTCGGACCGCGTTGGCCCTGCTGGTCGGCGTTGCGATTCGGACCGCGTTGGCCCTGCTGGTCGGCGTTGCGATTCGGACCGCTTTGACCTTGCGGACCATTATTATTCCGGTCGATGCGATCTTCGCGTCGGTCGCGAACATCTTCGTTTCGGTCACGACGATCTTCCTGTCGATCGCGGATATCTTCCTGCCGGTCGCGCCGATCTTCTATTTTGTCCCACTTGCCGCCATCGTGCTGGGCATCGATCCTATCCTCGCGACGATCGCGAACATCTTCAGCCCGGTCGCGGACATCTTCGCGGCGATCGCGAACATCTTCGCCACGATCGCGACGATCTTCTTGCCGATCTCGATAGGCATTTTTAGCCGCATTCCGCTCGGTTTCATTGAGCGACCCATCACCATCGGCATCGAATTTTTTTAATATTTTGGCTTTGCGGGCTGCGTGCCGTTCCTTGCCATCGAGTTTGCCATCGCCATTCGCGTCAAACTTTTCAAGCAACCATGCTCGTTTCGATTCCCCGTCCCTTCCTGATTGGGTATCCTCTGCCCAACCCATTCCCACCAGGCCGTATGCCACTGTACACGCCGCTACACATGCCCACTTCATAAATCTATCCTCCTAAAAATGCGCCGTCCCCTGAATTAAAACTCCCACGCCCAAAAGGTTGCAGAAGCAGGCTTTTCACGTCCCAGGTTTAAAACCCCCTTCCTCTCGAATGGTTTCGCCCAGGTTGAAAAAAAAACAAATTATTAGCCCTTTGCCAAGCGGATGGACTGGGCTAAAAGCGTGCACATTTTGAGTGATTGACTCTTTTTAAGACCTGGCCAATTCGGAGGTGCAGTTCGGACAGCGGGTCGCCTTGATAGCAATTTCACTGCAGCATTGCGGACATTCTTTCTGAGTCGGTGCCTCGGACACAGCATCCTCTCTCCGCTTCATCGCGTTCATTGCCTTGACCACCAGGAAGATACAGAAAGCAACGATCAGGAAATCGAGAATATTATTGATAAAGAGTCCGTATTGAATGGAAACGGCTTTGGTATCGGCTGTCTTTTCTTGAAGAATCCATGCCAGAGAGGAAAAATTGATGTTATCGAGCAACATCCCGATGGGAGGCATGATCATATCGTTGACCAGCGAGGTTACAATTTTTCCAAACGAGGCACCGATCACAATACCGACCGCCATATCGACCACATTCCCACGCATCGCAAATTCTTTGAATTCTTTGATCATTCCCATGATGGGTTTCTCCTCTATCTTGAAATGTATATTCGACTAGCTTTTGGAAAATTGGACTCAACCAGCCTTTCGCCCGCTGCTTGCTACTCTCCTATCCTAGGGATCAAGTTTCATTTTAAAACCCTCGTGGGTCGCCACAAAACCCAACCGCTGGTAGAACCGACTCGCTCGCTCGCGGCGGCGGTCCATGGTCAATTGAACCAACCGACAATTTTTGGCCTTGGCCAATTGAAGCGCCCACTCCACCAACCGCGTTCCCACGCCATGACCCCGGTAAGGGGAAGCTACACGAACGCCCTCAATCTGAGCCCGCCGACTTCCCCGAAGCGTGAGTGAGGGAATAAAGGTCAGTTGGAGTACGGCGATCACTTGTGGTGGGTCTATCGCAACAAGAATCTCATTTTCATCAGACGCTTCGATCTGACGCCAAGCGCAAAGATAGGATTCCGATAGCCCCCCTGCGGCGGAGTCCCCGGGCAATTCATGAACTCCCGCAAGCGTATCGTCCAAAAGAAGTTGAACAATTTCTTTTAAATCATGCCGCGCGGCGAGACGCATTACAATGTTTGACGCGGATGTCATTTCCCCTCCACATTCAGACACCACCAAAATTTCCCTCAATCTAGGCACAAACAAGACTGGATTTAACGCGACACCTTTCCTTGCGAAATGCCGCGGCGCGCTGGCAGGTTGATGCATCGGTGGTTAGACTGTGCAAATCGATTCCCCGATTGTTTTTGCCGAAGGATCAAGCATGCGTCACCTACGATTTGCCGTCTCCCTCTTCTGGCTCTCCGTGATGCTCCAGGGACTGTATTTTTCAGCCCTTCAGAATAAGGCGTTTGCGACAGAAGCGGGGAGCATCAATCGCGCACCCAATATAGTGATCCTTTTTATGGACGATATGGGCTATGCCGACATTGGACCCTTCGGCGCGGAGGGCTATGAGACACCCCACTTGGACCAGATGGCAAGCGAAGGCCGCCGCTTTACCGATTTTTATGTGACCCAGGCGGTTTGTTCCTCCTCACGGGCCGGGCTGCTCACGGGCTGTTACAACCAGCGGGTCGGGATCAACGGTGCCCTTGGTCCTCGAGCCGGGCATGGATTGGCCGACGAAGAAGAAACGCTCGCCGAAATCTGCAAACAAAAAGGTTACGCCACTGCCTGTTTTGGCAAGTGGCATCTCGGACACCGCAAACCGTTCCTGCCCCTGCAGCATGGGTTTGATGAATATTTCGGGCTGCCCTATTCGAACGACATGTGGCCGCTGCATCCGGACTACGCAGACCTGCCTGCCGATGCAGCCCGCCGCAAAAGCGGCTACCCCGACCTGCCGCTAATCGAAGGCAACGAAGTGATCGACCCGAAAGTCACGGGAGAAGATCAGGCGATGCTCACCACCTGGTACACCGAGCACGCCGTCGATTTCATCAAGCGCAATAAAGACCGGCCCTTTTTTCTCTATGTGCCGCAAACGATGGTCCACGTACCGCTGTTTGTCTCGGATAAGTTCAAAGGAAAAAGTAAGCAGGGGCTCTTCGGCGATGTGATGATGGAGATCGATTGGTCGGTAGGACAGATTTTAGACACCCTCCGCACGTGCGGGATCGAAAAAGAGACCCTGGTGATCTTCACAAGCGACAACGGCCCCTGGCTCAGCTACGGCAACCATGCCGGTTCGGCCAAACCTCTTCGCGAGGGCAAAGCCACGATGTTCGATGGCGGTTGCCGCGTGCCGACCGTGATGTGGTGGCCTGGCACGATTCCTGCCGATACCCGTTGCGACAAACCGGCGATGACAATCGACCTGCTGCCGACCATTGCCCATCTGATCGGTGCCAAACTGCCGGAGCGAAAGATCGATGGACGCGACATAAGCCCCCTGCTGACCAGCAAAGCGGGGGATCATTTCCCTGAAGAAACCTACGCTTTTTATTTTCTAGGCGAACTGCAAGCGGTCCGGCGGGGACGCTGGAAACTGCACTTTCCTCACCGCTACCGTACCCTGGCCGGTCGCCCCCCGGGTCAGGATGGGTCTCCCGTGAAGTACGAGTTTGGCGATATAGGGCTCGAACTCTTTGATCTGAGCACCGATCCGGGCGAGACGAAGAACGTGGCTGCTGCTCATCCCGAGATCGTGCGACAACTACAGGCAGATGGCCAGAAGTTTCGCGAGGATCTGGGCGACACGCTCACCAAGACACAGGGCCAAGGCCTCCGGCAGCCTGGACAACTCTAAGTCGATCAGGCACCTCGACTTACAAAGCAAATTACAACACGAAAAGCCGCCCCACCCCTGCGGTGACCGTCATCGCGGCTCCGCCCCAGAGGGTTAAACGCAGACATCCGCGCACAATCGAGGCCCCACCTACATAGGCGGCGATTCCGCCAAGCAAAGCAAGAAAGAACAGTGACGTGAGTGCCACGACGAGCACCAGATGCAACTCCGGCGCAAGGGCAATCGTCGCAAGGGGCAGAATGGCTCCCAGTGCAAAGGCCACCGCGGAGGTAACCGCCGCCAGGAGCGGCCGCGCAATGACGACCTCGGAAATCCCCAATTCGTCGCGGGCATGCGCACCGAGCGCGTCATGCGCATGCAATTGCCGGGCGACTTTTTGTGCCAGCTGCGCATCGAGACCACGCTGCACATAAATTGCAGCAAGTTCGACAAGTTCCTGCTGGTGGTCGGTCTCGAGCTGTAGTCGTTCGATCTCGATGTCTGCCGCTTCCGTGTCGGCCTGACTACTGGCAGCCACATACTGTCCGGCCGCCAGCGACATCGCTCCGGCGACCATTCCAGCAATCCCCGCGATCAGAACTTCTTGCCGATCAATATTGGCCGCTGCCACGCCAACAACGAGACTTGCAATCGAGAGAATTCCGTCGTTCGCACCGAGGACCGCCGCCCGCAACCAGGTGATGCGGCCCGAACGGTGCCCTTGCTCGAAGATGTCTTTGGATTTTTTTGCCAAGTGGCTGCCTTTGCCCGGGTTATTGAAATTACCCGGGTTATTGAAATTTTATCGATGCCAGCAGGCGTCGATTATAACCAGCCAAGAGAATTTATCCCGACCCTGCACCGTGAAGAAAAAAAGCCATAAAAAAACCCGCATGCGGGCTGGCTATGCCCGCAGCGGGTTTCTCTTTTCAATTTGGGAGGTGCTTCGGCGATTGCTCGCCTCAGCGTTCCTTGTAAAGCCTATGAGAACTGTCACCACAATTTCTGGTTATACGATGTCGCCATCGCATAGCGGAAATCCTTAGAAAGGAGGTGATCCAGCCGCAGGTTCCCCTACGGCTACCTTGTTACGACTTAGTCCCAATCGCAGAGTTCATCTTCGGCGCCTGCCTCCTTACGGTTAGCTTGGCGACTTCGGATGCCCCCCACTTTCGTGGCTTGACGGGCGGTGTGTACAAGGCTCAGGAACATATTCACCGTGGTATGCTGACCCACGATTACTAGCGATTCCGGCTTCATGCAGGCGAGTTGCAGCCTGCAATCCGAACTGGGCGGTGCTTTTTGGGATTTGCTTGCTCTCGCGAGTTTGCTTCCCTCTGTACACCGCATTGTAGGACGTGTGCAGCCCTGGTCATAAAGGCCATGAGGACCTGACGTCATCCCCACCTTCCTCCGGTTTAACACCGGCAGTCTCCCTAGAGTCCCCACCATTATGTGCTGGCAACTAAGGACAAGGGTTTCGCTCGTTAAGGGACTTAACCCGACATCTCACGACACGAGCTGACGACGGCCATGCAGCACCTGTGTACGTTTCACCCGAAGGCAGGGACTATCCCTTTCAGGCAGCCCATCCGTACATGTCAAGACCAGGATAAGGTTCTTCGCGTATCCTCGAATTAAGCCACATCCTCCACCGCTTGTGTGAGCCCCCGTCAATTCCTTTGAGTTTCAGCCTTGCGACCATACTCCCCAGGCGGAGCACTTAACACTTTCGCTTCGGTCGGAAGCCTATGGAGGAGCCTCCAACCTAGTGCTCATCGTTTACGGCTAGGACTACCGGGGTATCTAATCCCGTTCGCTACCCTAGCTTTCGTGCCTCAGCGTCAGAAAAGACCCAGTGAGCCGCTTTCGCCACAGGTGTTCCTAATGATATCAACGCATTTCACCGCTCCACCATTAGTTCCGCTCACCTCTATCTTCCTCTAGCTTGGCAGTTTTGAGCGCAGTTCCTCGGTTGAGCCGAGGGATTTCACACCCAACTTGCCAAGCCGCCTACGCACCCTTTAAGCCCAGTAATTCCGAATAACGTTTGGACGGTTCGTCTTACCGCGGCTGCTGGCACGAACTTAGCCCGTCCTTCCTCTGAAGATAGGTCAACTATGAGGGATAACCCCCATAGATTTCCTCCCTACTGACAGCGGTTTACAACCCGAAGGCCTTCATCCCGCACGCGGCGTCGCTCCGTCAGGCTTTCGCCCATTGCGGAAGATTCTCGACTGCAGCCACCCGTAGGTGTCTGGGCAGTGTCTCAGTCCCAGTGAGCCGGGCCATGCTCTCACACCCGGTACCCATTGTTGCCTTGGTAGGCCGTTACCCCACCAACAAGCTAATAGGAAGCGGACCCATCCCCTGGCGGAATCTCACCATTTGATCCGGAGATATTATCCGGTATTACCTGCAGTTTCCCGCAGCTATCCCGGTCCTGGGGGTAGGTAATCCACTCATTACTCTCCCTTACGCCGCTGTCCATCTTAGAAATCAGCCGAAGCTTCAAACTAAGACTTCTCGCTCAACTTGCATGCCTAATCCACGCCGCCAACGTTCATTCTGAGCCAGGATCAAAACCCTTCAATTGATAATGCTTACCGAACTTGTTGCCCGAGGGCAGAAGCCCGGATGTCTAGCCAACTGAAAAATTTGAGTTGCACTTGATCAATCGTTCAGGTGAACGACTTCGCAAGCGCAATAAGTACAGTCTCATAAAACTTGACGAGGAAACTCCCAAATTGTCAAAGAACAAATCTTGCCGACACTTGAAGGCCCCTTAGGGTCCTCAAGAACCGGATGAATCATTCTATGGCGGAATCACGACGCGTCAACGGCCTGACCCCAGTTTTTATTTGTTTTTATGGGCTGCCCACGGGGCACGCCACACGAAAGCCGATCCGTCCATACGCGGCAGGGGAAACATTGGTTCGCCTCGTATCGCAGCAGTGGCGGTGCGGTACTGGATTCAACCCCGGCGGTCCTTATAATTCGAAAAAACATTGGTTATTTCAATGATTCCCTGAAGGTTTCCGCCATGTCTTTCAGTTATATCCTTTCGGCGTGTCGCACGCCCATCGGCAAATTTCTCGGTTCACTCTCGGCGTTGCCGGCCCCGCAACTGGCGGCTACCGCTATCGAGCAAGCCCTTGCTCGAAGTGGCATCGACTCGAATAAAGTGGATGAGGTTATCCTCGGCAACGTACTCCCGGCGGGACTCGGCCAGGCTCCGGCGCGGCAGGCGGCTCTCGCTGCCGGCCTTCCTCCCACAATCGTGGCCATGACCGTCAACAAAGTGTGTGGATCGGGCCTGGAAGCGGTCACGCTCGCTGATCGCGCCGTTCGCGCAGGCGATGCACAGATCGTGGTTGCCGGGGGAATGGAAAATATGAGCCGCGCGCCGCATTTGCTTCCAGGCATGCGCGAAGGATGGAAACTCGGTAACCGCGAAGCGGTCGATTCGATGATTCACGATGGGCTCTGGTGCGCGTTTGAAAATCAGCACATGGGCAATAGCGCCGAATATATTGCTCAACAGCACAACGTAACGCGTGAAGACCAGGACGCTTGCGCGGTGGAGAGCCACCGCCGTGCAGCGGTCGCACAGGATGCCGGTAAGTTTACGGCGGAAATCGCACCGGTGACGCTCAAAAGTCGTCGTGGTGAAACGGTGGTCGATCGCGACGAAGGGCCGCGGGCGGAGACCGATGCTGATTCGCTCGCCAAACTGCGGCCTAGTTTTAGCAGTGAAGGAACCGTCACGGCCGGCAATGCCTCGCAGTTGAGCGATGGCGCGGCGGCGGTCGTGGTGGCTAGCGAAACGTTCGCAACTGCGTGCAACTCGCGGGTTAAAGCTCGCATCGTGGCCTCGGCCACGAGCGGCGTTGCGCCGAAAGATATCTTTATTGCTCCGGTGACGGCGGTCGAGCAGGTGCTGGCCAAGGCCAATCTGACGATCGACCAGATCGATTTGTTTGAACTCAACGAGGCCTTTGCCGCACAAAGCGTCGCCTGCCTGCGAGGACTCAAGCTGGAGGATGCCCGCGTGAATGTCCACGGTGGGGCGATTGCCCTGGGGCACCCGATCGGTGCGAGCGGCGCACGCGTGCTGGTCACGCTACTGCATGCCCTGAATGATCGCAATCTCAAGCGGGGTCTGGCTTCGCTCTGCCTGGGCGGCGGCAATGCGGTGGCGATGATCGTCGAGCGGGTTTAGGGCACGGGTTTTCCCAGCGCGGCGAGAAACGCAACAAGATCTCGAAGCTCGCGCCGCGTTAGTTTGCCGGCCACATCGTCCGGCATTGCGGACTGCCGGATCATCCGCAAGGATTCAATTTGGTCGCGCCGAAAGGAGAGTTTTCGACCATCGGCTTGGAGCAACTCAATCGAGTTGCCATCGGCGATTTTCAAGCCCGTCACCATCTGACCGTCGGGGGTCTCCAACTCCCAGGTGGCGTAGCGCGGATCGACATCGGTACTCGGGGTAAGGAGAGAAGTGAGTAGATAGCGGCGGGTTTTTTCGGCTCCCACACGGGAGAGATCCGGCCCGACTGCTCCGCCCTGCCCCTCGACCTTGTGACATCGCACGCAGGCCAGTTCGGTACGGTAGAAAAAGAGTGCACGGCCGCGGAGGGCATCGCCACCGCTGAGCGTTTCGCGGTATCCGCGAATCGGGTCTTGGGCCGGGAGTTGGTGGTGAAATTGAACCACTTTTTCTCGAAGATACGCATGCCCGCAGCGCTCCACAGCCTCGAGTACCTCGAGTTGAAGCTGCTTGTCGATCGCTCCGCCGAGCAAACTTTCGCTCGCTTGCTCCAACAATGCCTTTCGCGGTTCGCTCTCCGGGAGCGCAGCGAGCAAATCAAACGCCGCCTGCTGCTCCCGGATGTTGCCCTTACGGAGTGCTTCCTCCACGGCCAACAGAGCCGCCTGCGGGTCGCGCTCTGCCAAAATTTCTCTGGCGACAATGCGCACAGTTGGCTCCGGATCAGAAAGGCCCGCTTCAATCAAACTTTCAAGCTCGTCGCTTTCGAGTATCGCCAGAGCCCGTAGCGTCTGACTGCGGCGAGACGCGCCGGCCGCCGGATCACCGAACGTTGCAAGCAGTCCCTCGGCAGCCTCCGCAATTCCTAGCTCAGCTGCTAAGCCCAGTGCGGCCGTACGCACCGCCGGTGGCCCGGCCACGAGACCCGCAAGGTGATCTCGAATCGCGGCGATGGCAATCGCTGGATCGCGCGGCTTGAGTGGCCACCAGTAGCCCAAGAGGGGATCGCGGCTCTCGGGTTCCGTCCAGGTGGAAAGCAACTCGATGGCTTCGAGACGTAATGCCTCATCGGCAGAAGGATCGGCGGCAAAGCGAGCGACAGCATCGGCGTGCTGCAATTCACCCAACCGATAGTTAGCAACCAGGACCCGCCGCAAAATCGGCTCCGGCCGTGGCCGATTGGTTATTTCTTTGGCAAGTTTTGGCAGCGCCTCTCGGATCGGAACATCATAAATGGCGCGGGCCGCCTCGACCGGTAAGGGCTGCTGCGGATCGGTAAGAAACTGCGCGACACGGGGATCCTCCAGGCGGCGAAACGCGAGCAATACGGCCATCCGCACCGCTGCTGAGCTGTGATCAGCAAGACGATCGAGTGGCTCGGCATCTTCGGATCCTATTTTTGCAAGTGCCATCACTCCCGCATGGCGGAGCATCGGATCGGAATCATTGTTCTCTTCGAGCATCGTGACCAGGGGCACAAGCGAAGCAGACGTGCCTAAGTTTGCCAAAGCGAGCGCAGCAAAATAGCGAACGCGGGGACTCTCGTCGGCAAGTGCCTGCTCCAAGTGGACACGGGCCGGTAGCCTTAACTCGCCGGCGATTTCGGCCGCCCGGCCGCGGATTTCCGGCTCTTGATCGGAAAGAGTCTGCACAAACACACTTCGCAGTTCCTCATCCTCTGGGTGGCGGCGTGCAATCTGCCCGAGTCCCCAGAGGGCGTGAAGGCGTGGTAGGAGGTTATGTTCGCTCTGCAAAACAGCGCGCAGAGGTTCGATACTTTTTCGCCGGGCCAACTCAAATTGCGCACGCTGTCGGACGCGCTTGTCGGGATGGGCAAGCAACGCGCTGAGCCTCTTCTCCGACACATCAGAAAACCCGTGCTGCAGCAGTTTGGCGGTTTCAAGCACGAGCGGATCGTCTTTCTTTGCTGGATCGAAGATGCGGTAGATGCGTCCCGCTCCGACCCCATCCCAGCTTTCAACCCAGTCGCTGACATACAGTGCACCATCCGGTCCAAAGTCGACGTCGGTCGTCAAACCACCCCAAACCGGCTTTTCCAGATCCGAAGCTGAGAAAAAGGCGCCGCGTGGCTGAACACGAAAGGAACGGACACCACTTCGCGAGGGATCGCCGCGAAAATCACTGACAAAAAATTTGCCGCGAAATTGTTCGCCCATCGCGGTGCCAGGAAACACGGTCAAGCCGGCAGGACCATCTGCAATGTTGGCGATGACGGGCAATTGAGATGCGGGCGCTTTCTCACTGTAAGGAAGCCACATGTGCTCGCGAAGCCATGGACCGGTCTTCATTTTGTACTGATACGCAAAACGCCAACCGGCGTCACCCCCGGGCGGAAGATAAGTCCATCGGGAAATATCGCCGTAGTCGGAATTGTTATCGCAGGTAAAAAGGTTACCGAGTTCGTCAAAAACCAGTTCCTGCGGATTGCGAAGTCCCGTAACGACTTCCTCCAGACCCGACCCATCGGGCCAGCAGCGGAGAACGGCACCTGAATCTGTGTTTTCCAGGTGTCCCTCGGGGGTCCGCACGTTGTAACCGCGGTCACCGATACTGAAGTAGAGTCGACCGTCCGGTCCCATCACCAGTCCATGCATATCGTGCCCGCGAAAGGCAACGTGGACTCCGTAGCCGGTATGGAGACTTTCACGCGTATCCGCTTTGCCATCGCCGTCTGTATCCCGCAATTTCCAAAGATCTGGAATGCAGGTGTAGTAGACATCGTCGCCGATCGCTAACACCCCAGCGCCGGCTCCTTGTACTAACCCATTGAAACCTTCTGCAAAAACCGAGGCATGGTCCATGCGGTAATCCCCATTGGTATCGGAAAGCAGGCGGATGCGATCATCGTATTTGGTAAACTCCTCGAGTGATTTTCCCAGATGTTTTTTATAGAACGCCTCTCGATCTTCGACTGTGCGGGCCGCCAGATCATCATCGATCCAAAAAGCATACTGCCGATTGTCAACAACCCCGCGATTCTGGCGATCCGACTCGCAGACGTAAATTGATCCGGTCGGATCAATCCAGAAGCAGACCGGATTTCGCAGCAGTGGCTCTGCAGCGACCAGTTCCGCACGGAGTCCTTCGGCCAACTGCAAACGCGCCAGAGTCTGCTCCGGTGTGGCCGTGTTTTTTTTATACGGTGGCTCGTCTTCATGCGCAAAAACCGACACCGCCAAGAAAAAAAACAAACCTAGAAACTGAGATTTCATGCGCGAACGATCGTAAGAAAGCCAGATGAAATATCAACCACTGAAAAGGTACGTGAATTAAAGTCTTTGGCAATCGTGTTTGCCAACACCCCAAATATCTAAAGACCTTTAAAAAAGTCTACCTTACCTGTGTCCATATTATAGACACCGCCCACGATCGCGATGTCCCCCGCTTTTTCCATGTCCGACAATACCGGACTATGCTCGCGAATATTCGCGATCGCATCCCGTACGTTCTGTTTCGTCACTTGATGCACAAATTTTTCATCCCCACTCGTCCCTTTTCCTTCTTTGTCTGCAACTTGTGCGACTGAGGGACGGATATTCTTGAGCATGGCTGTTAGATTTCCAAGCTTGACGTTATCGATGGCCCCTTTGACCGCACCGCAGTCATCGTGTCCCATCACGACAATTAATTTGGCACCAGCCACTTTGCAAGCGAATTCCATTCCACCCAAGACGTCGACGTTAACGAAGTTTCCCGCGTTACGCGTCACAAAAACATCGCCAATCCCGCGATCAAAAACATCTTCCACTGGCACCCTTGAGTCGACGCAAGAGAGAATGATCGCTTTGGGATATTGTCCGAGGGCTGCTTTACGGACTTGCGCTGAATGGTCGCGCAGGGTGAGCGTTCCGGCAACAAACCGCTGATTTCCCACGCGGAGCATCGAAAACACCTCTTCTGGGGAGAGCGCCTGTTGTTCCGCCTGCGTGAGAATCTTTTCTTTGAGCGGCTTCAATCCATCGATTTCGCCTGTCTCTTCTGCAAGAGCGAGAGAAGCACCATCTAGGGTAAACATAAATAAAAACATGCCTACGGTGTGAGCAAACGTTTGATTTTTAAACAAACAGAGTTTCATAGAATCAGTTCCTGAAAAGGGGACAAAATCTGGACAGCTCAATAGCAAGGTAACTTCCTTACCTCACAGCGTGCATCCTTTGGAGTGGTATGGATTTTTATGCGGAGTAGGCCAAGCCCCCACTAACGGCTCAATCTACGGAAGATAAGCACAACAACAAACGTGGTGAGCGCCGCTGCGGCCAACGTGCCGAGCAACTGGTACTGCCAAGTGATATGGAGCATCCGGGAAATCAGACTGATGATCCCAAAGACGATCAGTAGCGTGACAAAGATGCTCCAAAACCGGCTCTCGCTTTTTTTCTCTTCCGACATCTTCAGCATCCTACAGGGGCACAGTCGCTCAACTTTATGCCGAACCTTTGCATTCGCCTAGACCTCTGTTCTGCATGCTTTAGGACTGAAAGGCCGTTTTATCTCCGGTAGCAACCACAATCAGGAGCACCACGTTCACGACCGCGACGACGATTCCGGTCATCCCCATCCCCATCCCCATCCCCATCCCCCACATCGGCATGGCGATCATCGATACCACCCCGTGTAAGATCGCAAAGCCAATACTGACAACGCATGCGAGCGAGAAGAGCGGAACCGCACTCGGCTTGGTCATCAGCAGCCAAATCGAAGTAAACAGATAACACGCGGCGATCGCCATCGCGATCAGGCTCATCAGAAACGCAACTGGACCATACCAGACGGGAATATTATACAGCGCCACCGTCTTATCGCCGAGTTTCTCAGCCTGCTTCATCTGCTTATCGCCCTGCTCCTCAGCCTGCTTCATCTGCTCGTCGCCCTGCTTGGAAAACGCCTCCATTTCCTTTTCATTGTCTTCGGCAAATTTTTGCTGTGCGGCAGGGATCTTGAAATCGGGTGACTGTTTCACCTGATTCTCGTCGAAGCTTTTGTCCTCTTTGTTCTCCTCAGCTTCCTCTTTCTTCTCCTCGGCTTCCGACTTCTTCTCTTCTGCCGCGGCCTGCCGCTGAGCATCTAGCTGCATTTGCACTCCCCGCTGTTGGATTGAAACCATTTGGGGGATCATTAATCCGGCGCCGCTATTGAGTAGCGTATAAATGGCCATCACAATCCCAATGATGCCGACGACAGTTGCCCACATAGGTCGCTGCATTTTTCATCTCCCCCTGTTTTTTTTTTACAATGCACAAGATCATAACAGAAGGCAACCCGTTCACAATCTACATCGAACGCTGCATCAGGTCCACATCTGTCGATCGAGCATCCGGTAGTGGATTGCCTCGCTCAAGTGGTCGGCGGTGATCTGCTCTGACGTGTCGAGGTCGGCGATCGTACGGCCCACGCGAAGGATTTTGTCGTGCGCACGAGCTGAAAGACCGACCGCATCCATCGCCGTCTTGAGCAACTGTTCGCCTACAGGATCCAATTTACAGAACGCACGCATCTGCCGGTGTGTCATCCGGCCATTGCAGAGCGTGTGACTTCTGGCAAACCGCTGCTGCTGAAGTGCGCGGGCAGCGGTAACCGCCTGGCGCATCTGTGCGCTACTGGTGCTTGAACAGCGACCGGCCAGATCCCGAAAAGAAACAGCTGGAACCTCCATGTGCAAATCGATGCGATCCAAAAGCGGGCCGCTGATCTTGCCCATGTAGCGCTCGATCTGCGGCGGGGTACAGTGGCAGTCGCGACGCGGGTCGGTGCGGTAACCGCAAGGACACGGATTGAGTGCGGCGAGGAGCATAAAGTTGGCCGGGTAGGTCGAAGTCGCTAGCGCACGACTGATCGTCACCTGCCCGTCTTCGAGCGGTTGCCGCAAAACTTCGAGCGTACGACGATTAAACTCGGGCAATTCATCAAGAAATAAAACTCCATGATGCGCGAGGCTAATCTCACCCGGCGCAGGCGGTGAACCACCACCGGCGAGTCCCGCATGGCTGATCGTATGGTGCGGTTCGCGAAAGGGACGCACCGAAAGGAGGGGTTCGGCCGGGTCAAGTTTGCCGAGCGTACTGTAAATGCTGCTCGTTTCAATCGATTCCCTGGCAGTGAGAGGGGGAAGAATGGAGGGAATCCGCTTGGCGATCATCGTCTTTCCCGATCCGGGCGGACCCACCATCAGCAGATTGTGCCCGCCGGCAGCGGCGATCACCGCTGCCCGTTTCGCCGTCTCCTGACCCCGTACATCAGAAAAATCAACCTCGTGCTTATCGCACTTCTTGCGCCACGACTCAACGTTGCAAGGATACGGATCGATCGATCCGCTTCCACCAAGAAATTGAGCCGCTACGCGGAGTGAAGTCACGGGTATGATGGCCACTCCCTCGACCACGGCTGCCTCCGCAGCGTTTGCCGCCGGAACGATCAATCCCTCAAGTCGCTTGTTTTTCTGAGTGGCAATTGCCATCGAAAGAGCACCTTTGATCGGACGTGTCGTGCCGTCGAGGGCCAGTTCTCCCACCACCGCATAACAGTCAAGCTTCTGCGACTCGAGTTGACCGCCGGCAGCGAGCATCCCCAAGGCAATCGGCAGATCGAACGATGCCGCCTGTTTGGGAAGATCGGCAGGCGCAAGATTGATCACAACCCGCTCTCTCGGCACTGCAAATCCTGAATTGAAAAGTGCCCGGGCAACGCGGTGGGTACTCTCCCGCACGGCCGCTTCCGGTAAACCCACCAGCACGGTCTTGGGAAGCGCCTTGGAAGAGACATCCACCTCCGCTTCAACCCGCAGCGCATCGAGTCCCAACAGAGAATACGTTTGCAACTTGGCAAGCATCCTGCACCTCCTTGGTTGCCCCATGAAGTGTACGTTTGTACACATTATGTCGAAATCGGCACTGGAATGCAAGCAGTCGTGCATCGGCACCGCCCGCACCCGAGCTTCTGTGAAGTGTGCTTATGCGAATCGGCAAGAACTGCCGATAAAAGTGGGAGAGGTGAATTTTAATACGACCCTTCTTCCGGGAGAGGATTCTTGATGGGACTTTTCGGTGGCAAAAAACGATTGGTTGATTGGGCGAGCTGCGCCGGGTGAGCGGGGAAGCTTCCGCAGGAAGCCACCGCACAGGTTGTGCAGGGACTACCCGCCTTTGAGCATCCCGACCTTTTGATCGGGACCGATGGCTCAAGTGACGCCGGAGCGTTCCGTCTGCGCGACGATTTGATCATCCTCCAGTCGCTCGACTTTTTTCCTCCGCTGGTCGACGATCCTTTTCTGTTCGGACAAATCGCCGCGGCCAATAGCCTCAGCGACATTTATGCGATGGGTGGCACGCCGAGGACCGCGCTGAACATCGTAGGCTTTCCCGACGATCAGTTGGAACTCGAAGTCCTCCACCAGATTCTCGCTGGCGGTGCCGAGCGGGTGCAAGCAGCCGGCGCAGTCATCGTCGGAGGGCATTCAGTTCGAGATACTGAAATTAAATACGGACTGAGTGTGACCGGAACGGTGAGTCCCGACAATCTCCGCACCAATCGGGGAGCGCACCCGGGAGACCGCCTCGTGCTTACCAAAGCACTGGGGACCGGCTTTGTGACCACCGCATTTAAAAAAAACCGCTGTCCGGAGGAAGTGCTTGCGGCCGCAACTTCGAGTATGGCGATGCTTAATCAGGGCGCCAGTCAAGCGGCTCAAACACTTGCCGCAAGCGCCGCTACGGACATCACCGGCTTTGGTCTTGGGGGCCATGCCACGGAGATGGCCGGGGCGAGTGGCGTGCAACTCGTAATCGAGGTTGGCACCCTGCCCATCCTGCCCGGTGCCGTTGACTTGGCAACTGCCGGTAATCATACGCGGGCCAGTGCATCAAACCGCAGTGGCATTGAAGCTTCGATGCGGATTGAAGGCAGTCCCAATCCTTTGGCCCTTGCTATGGTCTTCGATCCACAGACCTCGGGAGGACTTTTGATCAGCGTTGCCGCCGAACATGCCGACGCACTCGTCACCGCCTGCATTGCCGCAGGGGCAGAGGCAACCGCGCTGGTCGGCGAGGTCCACCCGCGGACGGGCGAAAGCCAGGAACCGCTATTGGTTCTTCGCGGCTAAAACGGCGGTTTTGCCGCCCGACGAAACGTCCTATTTTCTTGCGTCTTTTTTGCAGTTATCTCTCTTCAGATGCCGTTTTTCTGCCCTTTTTGGACGGAATTATCGCGGCTTCATTGAAGGGGCCTGTAAAAAAATGCCCTGCGGTGTCCGTTCTGGACCGCCAACGGCAATTTCTCCTATAGGCACCGTGGACGCGAAGGAGGCAAACTAGATGTCGATCGCCTTTGACTGCGAGCAGTGCGGGAAGCACTACGAAGTCAATGAGGGACTGGCTGCGCGGCGGGCACGCTGCAGCGCGTGCCAGACCGTTTTTCGTGTCCCCGTACCGACCGCGATCCTGGCCACATCGGGTGATGATGAATATCGACTTGCCACGCTCTTCGATGAAGAATTCGGCCCGGCAATCGAATCGGAACTGGAAGAGACGAAACCCTGTCCTTCGTGCGCCGCACCTCTTTTGACCGAAGCGATTCTCTGTATTCAATGTGGCTACCACTTGAAGAAAGGGAGGCAGATTGTATTCGACCAGCAAGATAGTGCCGCTGAAGATGCAACCTCTGCCGAGAACTCGGATCGATCAGGGTCGGCCTCACGGGCCCTCCCGAGGCAACAAAAAAGACAAAGTAGCTTTACGCCCGTAAGCTACATCCGCGGCACTCTGCTCAGTCTGGTCTTTGCGCTGATCGGCGGCGGGCTCTGGGCATTTGCCTCCTTGGCCACCGACTACTCTCTCGGATTTTTGGCTTGGGCCGTTGGTGGCTTAGCGGGACTCGGCATGGCCCTGGCCCATCAAGATGAGGATGGCACACTGGCAGGCATCACATCGGCATTGATGGCTCTAGTCGGTTGCATCTTCAGTAAAGTTCTCTATTTTGCGCTCTTCCTCAGCGCTTTTACTGGTGCGCTCAACGAAAATTCAAAGGATTACGTTGCAAAAATTGTTGCGGAAGATGAAATGCGCATCTCAGGTAAAGACCCGGAAGAGGTCGACGACGTTTACTACGATCAGCAAGTTGCCCTGGCAATGCAAGAAGTCGACTGGTGGGACACTGCACAACTCGAGGAGCGGATCGCCCGGAACGACAAGGCCGACCGATCCGATGCCTACACCCGCTTGATGGCTCAAAAGCAGGAAATACAAAACAACGGCAAGCCACTCCAGGTAGACCAGTATACGGCAGTCATTCGTCAGATCGATCGAATGTCGGATGCCGAAGTCGTCGCCTTTCTCATGGAAACCCCTGCCATCACCCAGCAAGCTGTGGATACACCCATCCTGGAGGCAGAAACGCAGGCTCCCGTCGCCCCAGCAGCAACCAGTCTGTTTGCCATGTTCCTTTTGTCCCTGTTGGCCTTCGGGATTTTTGGCGGCGTGTTTCTTATTTTAGGAATGGTGTCTGCCTACCGGCTCGGCTCGGGAAATCTTGTTGCCTAATCTTTCAGTACTCCGTTGGTTTGCATTTTCTCCTTGATGGAATATTTTTTTTTCCGCCGTTGCAATATTTTGCAAATAGCCGATCATAGGGCCTTCGTAGTTGCTCCGATGAATGGGTGTTTCGTTGGCAGCTTCCTGGGAGAACCCGCCTGCAATGCCAACAAACGAAGAAATCAATAAACATCTGCATGAGCAGATTCCGATGACCGACCAAATGGGGATTCTCGTAAAGGACTTCTCTGCCGAGGGCGTCGTTGCCACGGCGCCGCTCTCAGCCAACATCAACCACCAGCAGTCTGCGTTCGGTGGGAGCATTGTCGCCTTGGGAATCGTCACCGGTTTTGTTGCCATCTGGGGCAATCTCAAATTACGTGCTATCCGCGCGGAACTCGTCATTCAACACAGCGAAACCGATTTCAGTAAACCGGCCTTAGGCGATATGGAAGCTCGCTCGCGAACGCTTTCGGATACAGCGCTCGACTCCTTCACAAGTTCGCTAGCCAGCACGGGCAAGGCGCGGATTTTAGTGACGAGCGACATCTTTTCAGACGGCAAACTGATTGCCAGCAATACGGGCACCTTTGTGGCAATAGCCGAAGATCGTTGAGTGCCTGCTTAGTCTTCGGGAAGCACCGATTTACTCCGTAGCAGATGGTGGTAGTGCTGAGCAAAGCGATGCGCTTCGTCGCGTACGTATTGCAGTAACCTCAAAGCATAACTCTGCCGCGAGAGCTTGAGCGGCTCGGCCACCCCTGGAAGATAAATTTCTTCTTTCCGCTTTGCCAGGGCAAGCACCGTGGGTGGATTGATCCGTAGCGCAACAAATGCCTCGAGTACGGCATTCAATTGGCCCCGTCCTCCATCGATCAAGAGCAAATCTGGGAAAAGTTGTCCCTCTGTTTCCAGTCGACGGAAACGGCGACTGACCACTTCTCCGAGCGAACGATAATCGTCGACACCCTCCACGCCCTGAATCTTGTAGCGACGATATCCCGGCTTGAAAGGAAGCCCATCGATGAATTGCACCACGCTGGCCACCGTATCGGTTCCACCGAGGTGCGCAATATCGACGCCTTCTATCGAGCGGGGCATCGTCGTCAGACCCAAAACTTGCTTCAATCCCGCGACCCCTTTTTTGGGATCGATTTGAAACACTTCCACCTGGGCGTGCGTTTCGAGATCCCCTCTTTGATCCAGGGTCTCGATAAGTTGTATTTCATCGCGCAGGCGGGCCGCCCGCTCAAACTCTCGCGCGTTGGAGGCAGTCTGCATCTGCTCCCGCATTTGCGAAAGCAATTTTTTTTTCTTTCCTTCCATAAACATTTTCAGCCGTCGAATATCCTCGCGATACTCCTCGCGACTGATTCGTAAATTGCAAGGCGCTGTACACTGATCAATCGATGCCAGCAGGCAGGGGCGAAACCACTGCCACTTTTCGTCGGCTTGGTCGATGTCGAGTTCGCAGGTGCGAAACTTAAAAATCCGCTGCAGGACTTGCATCGCGCCGCGAAGCGCTCCAGCACTTAAAAATGGGCCGTAAAGCTTGACGCCACTGGTTCGTGGCTGTCGGGTAACTTCGACCCGGGGAAAATCTTCTCGGGTAGTAATCTGCAAATAGGGGAAACTTTTTCCGTCTTTAAGCTCGCGATTGTGCAGAGGCTGGATATCCTTGATCAACCGCGATTCCATCAACAGCGCATCCACTTCGCTTTCTGCTTCGATAAAATCGGCATCGGCAATATCGTGGACCCACTTTGAAGTCCGCGGTTCCTGCTGGGCAGCCTTGAGGAAATAACTTCCCGCTCGCGTGCGAAGGTTATTGGCTTTACCAACGTAGATCACCACACCCGCTGCATCTTTCATCAGATACACGCCGGGAGATTGCGGAAAGTTGCGAACGTGATTCGCCGCTCGTTCGAAGGCTGAGAGCCCTTTTTTATTTATTTTTTGATCCGACTCATCCATCAGTATTCAGCTCGCCAACTGATCACACAACAAATTCCCAGAATCACGATCAAAAATAGACCGCTCGTGCGCACAGGTGACCAAGGGTCTCTCACTTTTCTTTCACGTCTTGAGTCCAAAAAGTATTGCACAGTGTCGTCGAGTTCTAATGGTTTGGGCAACACGGTATAGAGGGGCACAATCCCGAAAGAATAGACCGCTTGCCAAAATGCCGTATCCTTCATCGGTGCCGATGTTTCCTCGCTTGGTCCTGCCACTATAGTCACCCTATCTGTTGCCTGTTCCAGAGGCAATAACTTTTCCATCGCCTGCTTCGAACTGGCGATCAGAATACAACTGCCCCAAAAAAGAAGCGCGGCAAATAAGGAGAGTATTGCACTGCGGGAGAGAAGACCCACAAGTGCCGAGACGGAAAAAAGAAGCGTGAAATAAAAAACGAATACCGGAATCGCAATCAAAATACGCCCGTCCCAAAGGCCCCACCGGAGGCCGACGATCACGAAAAGGCCCAGCATCAGATAAGAAATATTCATCAACACAAACGCGCATCCACCCACAAATTTTGCCAGGAAAAGAAGTGGGCGGCTAATGGGTTTACTCAGCAACATTTCGACTGACCCGGTTCGATAGGTATCGGGGATCACGCCACAGGAAACAATCAACGCGACAAAGATGCCAAAAAATCCAACAATTAAATCGACAATATGGTCCATAAACCAGGCAAGCGCAACGGAACGCAATTCTGCGGTCGTTTGGCTGGGAAACTGGAGCGCAGGTCCAAAATCTCTGCCTGCGTAACGGAGTTGTAGTCCCGTGATGGTCGGCGAATGATCGGTCTTCTCTTGCACTTCATCGAGTGAAATCGGCGCAAGCGCTATCAGGAAAAGTGTAATCAACACCAGCGTAACCCAGAGAATCCGCGAACAAGCCGCAGCCTGGAAAGAATCAAGGATTACTGCCAGATAAGGTTTCATCCGGCCTCCTCTACGGAGTCTTTAGCAGGTGACACGAGTTGCAAAAATGCGTCCTCCAGAGAATAGGCGTATTTGAGACCTACAATGCTGATCCCACCCGCACGCAATCCATCAATGCATTGGTCGATGGCCGTTTGATTGGCAAGATTCAAAAGAACGCGATAGTGTGCCTTGTCGATCTGCTGCCAGCCAACCTCGCCATAAAGATCAAGTGCGGCACGCGCTTCGGTCTCCGCGCCCCGAAGTTCGAATTCCACTTTTAATGACTCTCCCTGCTGAATCGCAGTGAGCGAACCGAAGAACTTCAATTCTCCACGATCAAGAATCGCAACCTGATCTGAAATCTGCTCCACCTCTTGAAGGAGGTGGCTGTTTAGGAAAATTGTCTTTCCTTGATTTTTTGCAGCACAAATCAGATCGCGGACCTGTTTGCGGCCCGCCGGGTCGAGGCCATCGGTCGGTTCATCTAAAATTAAGATCGCGGGGTCGTGCAACAGGACTCCCGCCAATCCCAACCGCTGCCGCATCCCTTTGGAAAACTGCCGAACCGGCACAGAAGCCCATTTGTCGAGGCCGACGGTCTCGAGAAGTTCTGCTCGTCGTAACCGGCTTTGAGTACGGGAAAGGTAATTTAGACGACCCCAATAGGTGAGCGCTGAATCTGCCGTATGGTGACTTTCAGTGAGCAGATTTTCTGGAAGATAACCCACTTGGAGTCGACTTCGGATCGAACCGGCCACTTCCCCGGCAATCCGCGCCATTCCAGAGGACGGCCTGAGAAGACCGAGCAGAATTTTTACAAGAGTCGTCTTCCCTGCACCATTGGGGCCAAGCAGGGACACGATTTGACCCGGTTCAACTGCAAGAGAAACATCCTCCAGCGCCCGATGTCGTCGCAGACCAAGGGGAGAGCGATAGGTCTTACTGAGTTTCTGTACTTCAATCGCCAGCATCGAACGCATCGAAAACCGCCCGTCTAAAATCAATGACCTCGCCCCAAAACGCACAGACTGATTCGGCGACAAGTTACGCGACTATCCGATCATTCTTGGAAGTGTTTTCTGCATCTTCAGAGGACGCATCTTTGTCTGCCTCCTTAAGCAGTTTTCGCCGTCTTCGCCGCAGTAAATAAAAAGTCAGACCGATTGCAATTGCTAAGGAGACGATAATTGCCAGACCATTCTGACTATTACGAATCGTTTCCACCACCGAATTACCGTAGCGGTAACCCAACCAAAAAGTGAGGCTCACCACTGTGGTCGCACAGAAAGAATTGATCAGCAGAAAACGCGGCCATGACATCCGCACAACGCCGGCAGCCAAATAGAGCGGCACGCGGACACCCACCAAAAAGCGCGCGACAAAAAACACCTTCAGCCCGTGCTTTTGGATCATTTGCTCCATCTTGGCCTCTCGTTCTTCGTGCATCAATCGAGCAAACCAGGGATAACGCTTGAAAAATCCATGTCCTAAATAACGACCGATGCTATACACAACAATGTCGCCAGCAAGTGCTCCTCCCAGGCAGGCAAGATACGCATACTGCCATTTGAATATTTCGCCATCATGACTGAGAAAACCAGCCGTAACGACGACGACTTCCTCGGGGATGGGTAGCCCTAGTCCTGAAAGACTGAGCAGAAGCACAATCCCCAAATAGCGAAGGTTCAAAAAGTCATCGAGCATGGAGTTTGCGATGTCCTGGAGCAAACGATCAAATGGCTGCCCTATCGAATTTTCGATCCTGCAGTCACCGTTAGGGATTACTGAGCCACGATTTTACACTGAGAACTGCTTTGCGGAAACGCCGCTCTTTGATCAAAAGTGATTGCGGTAACCAGGTTGCCCTTTTAAGCGTTCTGGCCACTTACGGTGACTTTTTGTTCGTGAACCAGGCACCAATCCTCTGCCCCCAGGTTGTGGGTCCGGATCTCAAGACTTCCTGTACCGCGACCCGGCAAAACTAAAATGGCAGCCATCTCCGGATGCTTTTTGCAGCAAGCCATCGCCGCCTTTGGCCCCAGAACAAACAATGCTGTGGAGAGTGCGTCTGCCCAGGCTGCACTCGGGTGCAACACGGTTGCCGAGAGGACACCCGTATCGGCAGAAAGTCCGGTTCGCGGGTCGAGAATGTGACCGTAGCGACGACCCTGGTAATGGAAAGATTGGGCTTGCGAACCGGATGTGGAAAGGGATCGATCCCTAAGGAAAATTTCAGCGAGCCGCTCTGTTGGTTGCAGAGGATGCACCAACCCCACACGCCAGGGTTCTTCTCCGCGGCCCGATGCCCGTTTTCCGCAAGCAAGGACACTACTTCTCCCTCCATGAAATAAAAAATTCTCAATCCCCACAGACCGCAATTGCCTGCTTGCTGCTTCGAGCGCGAAGCCTTTGCCGATACCACCAAAGTTCATTGCGACGCCGGGACGCAAAAATCGGATTTGCTTTTTTGGGGGATTGAAACGAACATATTCACTACCCACATTGGCCACCGCAGCGCGTATTGCTTCATTCGCTGGCATCGCTCCAGATCGTCGCGCCTGAATCCAGAGATCGGCGAGAGGACCAGCCGTCACATCAAACGCCCCGTCGGTGAGATCGAATAAAAGAAGGCTGATCTCCATCAGTTCGGCAAGCGAGTCGCTGAGAGTAACTACTTTCGCAGCTGCCTGCTGATTCACCTCAGCAACCTCACTATCGTGGCGGTAAACGGTGAGCATCGATTCGAGGGCGTCGATTTCGTCGAGGGCACTAATCGCGATTTCACTATCGTTGGCATACTGTCCTGCATTGAGAAACACCTGAAACTGACAAGCCATTGCACGACGACCGATGCGGATAAGGTATGTCTCTTCTTGTGGATCTGCGACCCAATCGGCGAGTGAATCGGTCGTCACCGTGTCACCGCCAGCGCTGGCCGACTTTGCTTTGCCCTGGAGAAACTTTCGGCGAGAAGATTTTTTGGGACGGGGCATCGGGCGGCTCGGGCTTCCTTGAGAAACGGACAATCCACTTGAAGAATGACCATTATACGCAAAGATCTGTTTACTTTAGCAGCGATGGTGCTAGGAAAAGGTCATGGTGTATCGCCAAGTAAACGTTTTCGTCATTTCATCGCTCATTTCAGGCACAATCGCAAGTCGCCATGCGGTATCTTCTGGCCCACCCTCCGTCAAGGTCGGGCGGCATGAGTGATCGACACAAGAAATCAGAACATCTGCGATCTCGATAACCATCGGCAAAGTGTCTTGAATGACGGGTTGTAGCATTGCGCGATATCCGGTTCGTAAACACACATCGTTGGCAAACGGGTCGGTCGGGCCCAACACACGGCAAGCCGCATCAAAAGAAAACCCCTCTTCACTGGTCGTGATTGCCAGCGACCAATGCGCGAGCGTCGTGCGGCCGACCAAGAGTGCGACGGCACCAGCGGGACGGTCCTCAAAATGGAGTTCTTGCAGGACCGGACTCGGGGGCCAATCTTGTTCGCTGTCCCCCTCGCGCGATGCCAATAAAGGGAGTTGGCGATCTGACTTCACGAGGCTGATCGAGTGCGCAAATCGGTCACGATGCCAGTGGAAGCCAATCTGCAGAGGACCGCTCTGGAGCGTATCCTTCGTCGGTCTGTGCGAAACATTCATGCCGTTGCGAAACTACCACAACAAACCCCATGCTGGCAGGTCCTCCGAGAGGTGAAGCAAGCAATCTGTGCGGAGATTGTGGGCAGGATGGCCTTGAAGTGGTCCGAGCTATTAAAATGAGACCGCAAGTACAACCCTTTATCCTATGCAGTTCTGATGTCAGACAACAAAAAAATCACTCTCGACTGTGCGATTGTTGGTGGCGGTATCTCCGGCCTCACCGCAGTCCATGCACTGCATACAATGGTGCCCGACTGGAAAATTCGCCTCTTTGAAAAAAGCGATCGATTCGGCGGCATTCTAGAGACAAGGACGGGGAACGGATTGCTGATTGAAACAAGTGCCGATAGTTTTATTACCGATCCACCGGCAGCCTTGCAGCTTTGTGAGCGTTTGGGACTTGAAAAGGATGTTCTCCCTACCCAGCCAACAGGTCGGCGGGCCGAAGTCCTCTTTCAGGGACGGCTAAGATCGATTCCAGATGGATTTCAAATCGTCGGTACCCGAAGACTGCTACCGGTCGTGTGTTCACCCTTATTGAGTTGGAAAGGCAAACTGCGAGCCTGCTGTGAGCCTTTCATCGCACCGCGCACAGAGACGAACGACGAATCGCTCGCCGCGTTTGCGACACGCCGCCTGGGCAAGGAAACATTTGAGCGACTGATTGCACCCCTGGTTGGGGGAATCTACACAGCCGATGCGGAAAAATTAAGTATGGCAGCTGCCCTACCCCGCTTTGTACAAATGGAACGTTCCTTCGGCAGCCTTTATCGCGGGCTTCGTTCACAAGCAAAAAAGACGCGTGGTTCCAACAGCGGTTCGGGCGCTCGCTACGGCTTGTTTGCAGCACCCCGAGGTGGGATGGGACAATTACTGACCAAACTCGCTCAGAGTGTGCCCACCGACACTTTGCAGACGGGGGCAGAAATCACAAACCTGACACGCACTTCAGATGCTCAGTGGCAACTCGAGGTCAACGGCACTGCTTTATGGACCGCCCGTAAAATAATCCTAGCGACTCCCGCTTTTCAGGCCGGCAAACTTCTCGAGCCCCACGATACAATTCTGGCGGGGGAATTGCGTCACATTCCGTACGCCAGCTGTGCGGTTGTCTGTCTGGTGTACGACAAAAAACAATTTCCCCAGCCGCCGGAGAGTTTCGGTTTTGTCGTCCCTGCCCGTGAAAAAAGGCAGATACTTGCGGCAAGTTTTGCAAGTAATAAATTTCCTTTACGGGCTCCTGAGGATCAATTGCTCGTCCGTGTGTTTATGGGAGGCGCCACCCAGGAATCTATCCTCGAATATCAAGATGCGAAGCTTGCGGAGATTGCCGCAAGCGAATTGAGCCAGATCATGGATATCCGAAATTTGCCCCACTTCCACTGTGTAACCCGCTGGCCGCGGTCGATGCCGCAGTATCATGTTGGACATGTCGAGCGGATTGCTCGCATCGATCTGCAGGTCGCCCGACTGGAAAACCTCGCACTCATTGGCAATGCGTACCGTGGCGTGGGGATTCCGCAATGCATCGATGGTGCGTTGCGGGCCGCTGAATTGCTTTGCGGCGAAAAAAAAAGCTAGCGAGCGGGATCTATATCTTTGGGATGGGCAGCGGCGGCTCGCTTGTTTTCTCGGTGGATCGCCTCGTACACCTCGCGGCGATGAACTGGTATTTCGGTCGGTGCATCAATGCCTAGCCGTACCCGATCACCGCGCACATCGACAATCGTAACGACGACATCTTCGCCGATCATAATACTTTCGTCGCGTTGTCTCGATAGAACCAGCATCGCGGATTGTTCCTCTGGAAAACGTTTTAGGCTGTTCTCTGCAATGCGGCAGGAAGTGCACCGACAGGGTGGTCGACAGCCCAGTCGTCAAGATTGACAACCTGCCTACCGATACGCCGTTCGCAATTGATCACCAAAGGGGCCAAGAGATTAAGCGCGAGGCCTGTTTCTTTCCGTCCCATCGTGACGAGAACCTGCACCAGATCAGTCTCTCGTTTTCCCAAAGGTGCCCAGTCGCTCGGTTCAAGTTGAAGCGTAAACTCGGGAACAAAAGTTCGCGGATCGACAAGAGGCAAGGCAATTTCAGCCTGCTGCGTCGACTGAACCCAGATCACACGATCACCCGGTCGCGGAGAAAGCAGAACCCAGTTACGACAATCCTCCAAACCGATTAAGCCTGCGGGAAAACAGACCGTCTCCGCCATGGAGAATTGCAATGCCCCAAATCGTGAAGTGTTGATGTCCATCCGTGTCGTCCATCATCCTTGTTCAGCTAGCGGTTCTGCCATAGCACCGCTATCTCATCTCCTTCATCGGCCTATTGCGGCTCGGGAAACAGAAAAAAAGGGGGACTTAGAGCGGCTTCTGTAGGCAGACAACTTGGCAGAATTTAGGCAGCTTTTGAGGGCAACTGATCCGAATAATCGGATTTGCTATGAATCCCCGTCCACCTGCGGACTGCCATACAAACCAGATGTCCACCAAAAGCACACGAGAGCTTCAACGCGCTTTGGGCACGATGCACGCGCCCGACAAGCGGCACGCAGTCCAGATCGCATTCGGGATCCGGGTTGTAAAGATTCAAAGTCGGGGGAGCAAATCCATCGCGCAGCGAAAGCACCGTGAGGGCAAGTTCGACGCTCCCGGCCGCATTGACCAAGTGACCAATACTTGACTTGTTGGCACCTACGAGAATATCGCTTGCTGCGTGACCCAAAGCTGCACGAATCCCCCGCGTCTCGACCAAATCATTTTGACGGGTACCGGTCCCATGCGCGTTGATGTAGCCGATTTCACTCGGTTCCATGTCGGCTCGCCTGAGCGTTTCGGTGATGAGGTATCGAAGTGGATCGCTGTTTTGGGACATGCTTGTCACATGATGTGCTTCACCAAGCATGGCTCCCGCACTCAACTCGGCATAAATGCGTGCACCGCGAGCAAGAGCGTGGCCGAGACGTTCCAGAACGAACATCGCCGATCCCTCTCCCATCACGAATCCACTGCGATCCCGATCAAAGGGCCGACATGCCTGAATCGGATCCTGATGCTTGGCTAAAACGCGCAATTGACGGAAACCTGCCGCAAATAAGGGGTTAATCGTCTCAGCACTGCCCGCCAAAGCCAAATCGCATTGGCCATCCCGAATCCGTCTTACCGCTGAAAGGATATCGATCAGTCCGCTGGCACACGCTGTCGAATGACAACTTCTTGGACCATAGAGTCCGTGTTCGATCGCTACTTCTGAGCAGGCTGTGTTCGGCAGCCACTGGTGCCACGCAGGGACTTCTCCTTCAGGTTTACTGCCGTAACCAATGATTTCAGCAATGCCTGCCGTATCCCCCATGTGGCCGCTGATCGCACAGGCAAATCGATCTCGATCGACCCGCGACCAATCCAATGCGGCATCTTCAATCGCCGCTCGTGCAGCTTGCTGCGCGAGTGCGATGACTTTCAGCTGGCCGGCATTCGGCACATCGATATCCACCGGAGCACCGATGAGCAGATCATTGGGAATACCGCGCAAACCTTCAATAGAACGAACACCGCTTTTACCGCGCTGCACCGCCTGCCACGTCGACTCGGCAGTCTCCCCAACGGACGTGAGCATACCGATCCCGGTAATCACAACCGGTTCGCACATGGGGGGTCGGTGGGCGAAGGACATGCGGAAGTTTCCAACAAGTAAAAGCGCAATTTTAGGGGCCGGAGGGTAGCGAATCGAACGTTGCCTGTCTGCAGGAATCTGCACATTTTCTGAATATTCGCTGCCCGAGAGACCTGGGGATGCCGACCGAAAAATGAAGGCACCAAGCAGGCCACATGCACCGCTGGCAACGCCACAACACGCAGGAAACCACTACCACATCAAGAAACACATCAAGAAATCCATTTCCTGTGGGTTTATAACCCAAATTATATCTATTTATGATTTTTTTGTGGGTTTTTATCCCCTACCGCTTGAATTCTCTTTTTTTTATGGCATAACGGGACGCAGTTGAGAAAAAACGAGTATGGAAGAAGCAAACGATCTGATTCTCGGGGAATTTCCCCGACAACTGGACGAACGCTATCGAGTTTCCATCCCGCAGGAGTGGGTGCAGCCTCTGATGGAGGCGGACGGATATTGCACACTGGCGAAGGAGCGGCCCGGATGCCTCAGCCTATGGAATACGCGACGTTCACAAGACGAACTAGATGCTGGCATGGATCTGGTGCGGGGGAAGATGCGCGCCGGGAAACTCGAAGGTCGGATCGACGAGTTGCAGTTACTCGGACGATTGCTTTCCACGAGACAGCGCCAAGTCAAGATTGCGGGGCGGGGGCGACTGCTCATCCCGGAAGGCTTTCGGGAATTTCTTGGCGTCGAACAAGGCGACGAGGTGCTGATTGTGGGCGCGGCAGTTTGTGTCGAAATCTGGCGACCCGACGCTTGGGTCGCCTATCTGGAAAAACGCATTCCACGCTTCCGACGACTCTTCGACAGCCTTACCGGATAGGCCCTTCAACGCGTGTGGGCGGCAGATGCAAAAAAGACAAGCAACCCAGGGGGCGTTAGCGAAGAAAAACGAAATACAAAAGAACGACCATGCTCGGTCGTGAGTGAAGGCATCTGAATCACAATGCCTGTGTCGCCCGAATAGGAATGTAAGTCACCTTAGACCGGGATTGTTGGCACGGATGCCAGCGGACTCAACGACGGCCGGGCATGGCGTTTTTTTATTTCCCTTCCGGCTCTACTTCTTCATCACTTGGCTGGTCCTGCGATGCCACATAGGCCATTCGTAGCTCATGGAGCAGACTCTGCAGCATGACTTCCTCCTGGGGGTTACAATTCCCCTTCGTCTTCTCCTGAAGCACCTCGATCAAATCAATCGCGTGCTTTGCCTGAGAAAGATTCCGATCTGTTTTTCCGGTCATCGGGTTAGGGAGTGTGCCAAGGTTAAGCATGGCTTGGGTGGCAAGCATGCTTACAATAGTTGTGAAATCGGCAGGTGGCAGAGGAATGTCCCTGTGCTCGCTGTGCTCGCTGTGCTCGCTGTGCTCGCTGTGCTCGCTGTCGCTTGCGGGGGCCGCTTCA